>OHDS01000649.1_pt1 | contig 16981 bp, 10 predicted proteins | sample 1567031 | NCBI WGS metagenome assembly OHDS01 (sample SAMEA3879503, study PRJEB24766) | human gut metagenome | biome: human-associated habitat; feature: feces | place: USA | collected 1985/1987
GAGTATGATACATGGGATTATGTAATGCAGCAATGTGATCTTGCAGCCGCACAACTTCCTAAAGAGCGTTCGGACAGACGGGCAACCAGATGGGCGGCATTGGCTTTAAAATCTCGTGCCGCTTTGTATGCTGCTTCTATTGCCAAATTCGGAGAACTGGCGCCGATGGAAGGAGAGGCTGTGACAAAAGGCTTGGCCGGAATGAAACCTGAAAATGCAGCCTATTTTTATCAACATTGCATTGATGCTTCCCTGACTATTATGACAGAATCGAACCATAAACTGTATAAACCGAATCCTGCCAGTCCGAAGGAAGCGGAGGAGAACTATCGTAGTATCTTTGTTAATCCGAACCAAACAGACGGAGAGGCTATTTTTATTAAAGGTATTGTAAAAGAAGGATCTGAGTTTGCCAGTAGTTTAAATTACTTTATCGAGCCTTACCAGACACAGGGACAGGGTAAAATGTCTCCAGCTCTTAATTTGGTAGATGCTTATGAAGATTATACGGACCTGCCGGGTATCCGTTCGGATGCAAAGGTCAAGACTCGTGTCAATGACAATTATTCCAATGCAGGTTTTGATACTGGTTATACTGATTATATCAAAGTAAATAAGGATACCCCTTATGATTTGTTTAATGGCATCGCTTATGGAGATGAGAAAAAAGCGAAGGATGCTCGTCTGTGGGCTTCCATCATACTTCCCGGTACCGAATGGAAAGGGACTAAGATTGTGATGCAAGGCGGTGTGATTCAACCGGATGGAACAGAATTGTATCGTGTTCCAACTACAGTGACCGGAAAAGACGGTAAGACTTACTATTCTTTAGGAGGTGAAAAGCATCAGGTGTCCGGTTTCTGGCCAGGAGACGGAACTCATTCCATGTCTGGTTTCCTCATGAGAAAGATGATCAGTGAAAGTATGCCGGCGCAATATCATAAGACGACGTTGGATTATATCGTATTCCGCTATGCGGAAGTGTTGCTGAATTATGCTGAAGCAGTCTGCGAAAGCGGGTTGGGGGATAAGACTATTGCAGCAAAAGCGTTGAATGATATTCGTAAGAGAGCCGCACATACTAATGAAATAGAATTAACAAGAGAGAATGTGAGAAACGAACGTTTTGTGGAACTCGCTTTTGAGAATATCCGTATCTGGGATTTGCGTCGTTGGAGAGTGCTGCATACGTTGATGAATAATTTCTCTCATGACATTCTGGTGCCTATGCTTGATTTGCGTGATACGAATCCTTCCCTGATATTTGTGCGTAAAACCACTATGGGAGCAAGCCTGAATGGTCCCAATAGCTATTCAATCTCCGAATACTATGAAGATGTACCACGCAATGCCATTAACCAAATGATTCAGAATCCTTAACTTTTAAATTAGTACAGAATATGAGAAAGATTAAATATATAATAGCCGGAATCAGTGCAGCGGTTTTCATGGTAAGCTGTGAGCTGGATAATTTTGATGGTCCGGATGCACAAGTATATGGTGCGGTAATTGATGCCGAAACAGAAGAATTGATCCAGCAGGAAATTGGTACCAGTGGTGATGCAGCTTGTGTGCAGGTTATAGAGTATGGATATGCTATCCGCAAGGTACAGCAATGGAAGCTCATGCTGAATGGGGAATACAGAAACAATCTTGTTTTCTCCGGTACTTATGATGTCATTATGAATAATGGCAACTTTGTGAAGCTGGATACGATTAAAGGATATCGTTTCGACAAAGGAGAAAATAGGCTTGATTTCAGGGTGATTCCGAATATCCGTATCAAAGAGCCCATTGTGAAGAAAGAGAATAACGCTATTGTTGCCACCTTTAAATTACAGTATGGTCACAGAACAGGTAAAGCCGAAAAGGTGGCCTTGTTTGCTCAATCGGATCAGAATCCGTCCAACTCTTTCAATCTGGCACATGTAACGGCTAATATTGAAGGCGATGATATCAATTTTGAGAATAATAGCCGGAATGCGAATAAAGTCTTTACATTGACATTGGACTTGAACTCTGACGAAGGTAAGAAGTTGAAAGCCGGACAGAAGTACTTCTTCCGTATCGGTGCACTGCCCAAAGATCTGGGTGAAGGTATACAGGCTAAGTATAATTATTCTCCGGTTTTTGAGATACAGTTATAGTTAGTAGGTAGGATAACAGTTTTCAATAGGTATTTTTTTAAGTTGAATCATGAAGTTTATTATTGGTTTCCTGTTGCTTTTTGCTGGGCTGAAAGCGATTGGCAGTGTTCCTTATCGTTTCTCTGAAAGTCCATGGATATCTGAATCTGTGGCAGATGAGGGAAAATATCACATGCCCGGAATGAAGACTAAGCCGAAGAAGTACTGGAGTTGTGTGGGTGTAATCCCTGTGGATAGTCGTAATAGTGTAGATGAGACAGATAAAATGCGCGGATTGCAATACCATCTCTTGTGTCAGTCCTTGGCGGGATTGACGAACCGTGCGGTAGAAAAAGGCAAGAGTGAAATAGCAGTCTGGTTGTGCGACCACGGTGGAAAGACTTCTTATAAACTTTCCAGACAGGCTTTGGAAGATATGGGGATACATGAACAAGGCATGCAGAATGGGCTTGAACTGGCATGCAATGAATACTCCTCTGTGGATGGTGTAAAAGTCCAGTTAAAAGGAATGTTCGATGGATATGTATTGACCGATGTGAAGAATAATCCGGAAAGTGGTGTAGTGGCATCTGTCGCTTCTACAGTGGATGCTTGGCGTGAATTCAGAAATAAATGCAGTAAAAGGGCACTGGTCATAATGCCGGTGCAAACCGGAGAATTGCGCGAATTTGCCATCAAGAACAATCTGTTTGTATTGAACCTGAACAAGGAACTGGGAGATGCTGGGGCCGGACAAAACATTTCATTACTCGAAGAAGTGCTTGCTTGGCTGGAACCCAATGCTCCGGTATACGGTTGGGAGCAAGGAGTAAGTGAAGATCAATTTGTAGCCCGTGTATCCAAAAGCGGACATCCGATGATCCCCTGCGACTGGAGCTATAATCATTCGTTACTGTCCCTGCTTTATGAAAAAGGCCGGGAACAGGTATTGCCACGGATTTTCGATCCCCGGTCTATCGATTTCAAGAAAAAGAAAAACTTTGTTTCTTTTTTCCTTTCCGATGGTGATAACATTCAGTGGATGATGCAGGATTTTGCTTCCCGGTATTATGATGTTCCGGAGGCAGAAGATGTGAAGATGACTTTTGGATTGCCGGTTGCTACGTTGGCGATGATGGCTCCTGTACAGTTCAACAATCTGATGGGCTTGCAGAAACAGAATTGCTCGCTTATGGAGATGCTGGGCGGAGGCTATTATTATGTGGATACGTACAGTCAGGATCATAACCGGAAAACCAATCTGAGAGTGGCAGCAAAACGCTTGGCGGTTTCTATGCGTCAATATCAGATCAAGTTATTGGGAATAATGGCTATGGATGTGAAGTCGGAAGCGGCCAAAGAAGCCTATCAAGTTTATGTGGACGCTAATGACCAGTTGGAAGGCATCGTTGTTTTGCAATATTCTCCGTATGCCGGAGGTGAGGGAGAAGTCTTCTGGGTGACTAATAAGGCAGGATATGATATTCCGGTTATTACGGTGAAATATTCTCTCTGGGACAGAATACATGAACGTGAAGGTTCTCCCGACTTTATAGCTTCGAAGCTGAAAGAGGAAGCACAGGAAGAAAGTTTCTCAGTGGTATGTGTGCATGCCTGGAGTCGTTTTGAAGGCGATACTTATGGAGCCTCGGCTGCCAAACGGTGTGCCGAACGATTGGACGACCGTTTTGAGGCGATTAATATGCAGGAATTGGTTTGGCGTTTACGCATGAGTCGACGTCCTGAACAAACTCTGGATTATTTGAATAAAATCTATTAATGCTTATGAAGAAATTGATTTGCTTTTTCAACCTTTGCCTTCTGCTCGTTTCGTGCGGACAGAAGTCTCAGGTGTCTTTAGTATCTTTGGTGAATCCACTGATGGGAACTGAGTCGACTTTCGAGTTCTCACATGGCAATACTTATCCGGCAGTGGCTGTACCCTGGGGGATGAATTTCTGGAGTCCGCAGACAGGAAAAAATGGAAGTGGTTGGATGTACACATATAAGGATAGCTTGATAAGAGGCTTTCGCCAGACACACCAGCCCAGTCCGTGGATCAATGATTATGGAACATTCTCCATTATGCCCGTATGGGGTGAACTGACTATGGATAATCAAAAACGTGGAATGCGTTTTTCACATGAGAATGAGAAAGCGGCTCCCGATTGTTATCAGGTAAAGTTCGATAATGGAGTCAGTACAGCATTGTCTGCTACTTCACGTGGAGCTGTTTTTGAGATTACATATCCTTCGGAAGAAGGGCAGTATATTGTGGTGGATGCTTATCAACACGGTGGAAGTGTGGTATGGAACAAAGAAGAGAACTGCATCTATGGTATCACTCATTATAATAATGGTGGAGTGCCTGAAAATTTTGCTAATTACTTTATTATCGAATTTGATAAACCCGTTGTCGAGTCCGGCACCGATGAAAATTCTTGTGCGTACGTTAAGTTTCAACTGGAAGCTGGCGAAAAAATGACTGTCCGTACAGCTTCCTCTTTTATTAGCCACGATCAGGCACGTCTGAATTTCAACCGTGAAGTGGCTGGGCGCTCACTGGCAGAAGTCTCAGCAGAAGCGAAAAAAATATGGAATGATCAACTGGGACGTATCCAGGTGGAAGGCGGGACACATGAGCAGCAGAAAACATTCTATTCATGCTTATACCGTACCCTTTTATTTCCGCGTGAGTTCTATGAATTTGATTCGGATAACAAGCCTGTTTATTACAGTCCTTACGATGGACAATTGCATGGCGGATATATGTATACTGATAACGGATTCTGGGATACTTTCCGTGCAGTACATCCATTGTTTACTTTGGCATATCCCGAGGTCAGCGGACGAATCATGCAGTCCTTAGTGAATGCATACGATGAAAGTGGATTTATGCCAGAGTGGGCCAGTCCCGGACATCGTGGCTGTATGATCGGAAACAATTCAATTTCTTTGCTTACCGATGCCTGGATGAAAGGGATACGGACATTTGATAAAGACAAAGCTTTGGAAGCCATGTTACATCAGACGCAGGCGCGCGGAGAGATAGCGTCGGTAGGACGCGACGGATATGAGGAATACGACCGTTTAGGTTATGTGCCTTATCCTGAAGTGCCCGAGGCGACTGCCAAAACTCTGGAATATGCTTATGCTGACTGGTGTCTGGCACGTTTTGCAGAAGCTACGGGAAACCAGGAAATTGCGAAAGCCTATTATAAAAAGGCACAGAACTATCGCAATTTGTTTTATCCCGAAAAAGGTTTCATGTGGGCAAGGGATGCCAATGGCAAGTGGCGTGATAACTTTGACGCCACCGAGTGGGGAGGACCTTTCACTGAAGGCTGTTCCTGGCATTGGACCTGGAGTGTATTCCATGATCCGGAAGGTTTGTCTACGCTTCTGGGTGGTCATGAACAAATGGCAGAACGACTTGATTCCATGTTTACGGCTCCTAACACCTTTAATTATGGTACTTATGGTTTTGTTATCCATGAAATAGCTGAGATGGTGGCACTCAATATGGGGCAGTATGCCCATGGAAATCAACCCGTGCAACATGCTATCTACTTGTATAATTATGTAGGTCAACCTTGGAAAGCACAATACCATACACGCAATGTGCTGAACAAACTGTATAACTCCGGTCCGCAAGGTTATTGCGGAGATGAAGATAACGGTCAGACCTCAGCGTGGTATGTATTTACTGCATTGGGATTTTATCCTGTATGCCCCGGTGCTTCCGAATATGTACTGGGAAGTCCGTTGTTCAATAAGGCAACTCTTTCCTTGCCCGGAGGAAAACAGTTTGTAATTCATGCAGAAAACGCGTCGGAGGATAATTGCTATATTCGTTCGGCAACTCTGAATGGGAAGAATTTCTCCCATAATTTCCTGAAACATGAAGAACTAATGCAAGGCGGTGAACTTAAACTAATCATGGATTGTGTTCCTGATAAAGAAAGGGGAGTAAAGCCTGAAGACGCTCCGTATTCCTATAATAAATAAACTTATTGGTGGAATTAATTTCTTTCTTTTCGGGCATGAATAACGCAATGGTTCATTTACTATGCTAAAACAAGGGTACTTCCCATCAGGACTGAGGGTATTTCCCACTATGACTGAAGGTGCCTCCCACTAGGACTGAAGGTACCTCCCACTAGGACTGAACTCGTGTTTCACTACGACTGATCATGATGGAACACCAAGTTTCTTGTCACACAGGTGGTTACGGGACATATGAACTTTGGTTTGCTCTTCTCTTTTCGGTTATGAATTAATTCACCACAGATTACACAGATTGACACAGATTCTATTTTACTGATTATTAGATTAATAAATCTGTGTGAATCTGTGTAATCTGTGGTGAGTCTTATTCATTCCTATTCCGTTATGAATCAGCTACCGACTACAAGCTACAAGTGCCTTTCGGAACATAGCGCAGCTACTTGTAGCTTGTAGCCGGTAGCTCGTAACTTTTCCGATATGATCCCAATTCAACTCCTGATGATTCGCATAAATAATAAACCACCTAAACTCACGTTATTTAAATTATACGTAAGTTTCGCATATAGCCTTTCAGGCTGACATATATGCAAAACTTTAAAAATATACCTATATTTGAATTCCGAAAGTAATATAAAAGACAGGCAGATACATGGAAATAAGTGTGGCAACCGATCAGGAATGGCATATAATCCGCTACTCAGCAGGAGATAAAGAGCGCTGGGACCGCTTCGTGCGCCGCTCCAAAAACGGTACGTTCCTCATGCAGCGCGACTATATGGATTATCATGCCGACCGTTTCCAGGATTGTTCCCTAATGATCTTCTGTAACCGGAAGTTAACAGCCCTGCTTCCCGGTAATCTTTCCGGCAGTTGTTTCTATTCCCATCAAGGACTGACGTATGGCGGAATGCTCCTTTCTCCTTCCATCACCCTGCAACAAGTAGAAAGCGTATTTCATGCCGCACTCGATTATCTGCAGAAGGAATGCAGTGTGCAGTCGATAGTCTATCGTGCTATTCCACATATCTATCACCGCTATCCTGCAGAAGAAGACCTTTATGTCCTCACCCGGCTGGGTGCAGCCCTTGTGGCACGAAGCATCTCATCCGTCATTCCACTGGACGACCGCCTGCCTTTCCGTACTCTCCGCCGTCGCCAACTGAAGAAAGCCCTGGCATCCTCACTGACGATTGCAGAAGATGAAGACTTTGCTTCTTTCTGGCCGATACTGGAAGAAAACCTGCACGAACGATACGGTGTCTCTCCCGTACATTCGCTAGAGGAGATTACCCGTCTGCACAGCTATTTTCCCCGCCAGATTTCCCTTTTCCGTGTATGCGATGGAGCCGAAACATTGGGTGGATGCATTGTGTATGAGACTGACGAAGTAGCCCACGTGCAATACATCGCAGCTTCCCCACGCGGAAAGAAATGCGGTGCCCTCGACCTGCTTTTCCACCAATTAATATACGACCGTTATGCGCAGAAGCGATACTTCGACTTTGGCATATCTACCGAACACGGCGGACAAATGTTGAATGAGGGATTACTCTTCCAAAAAGAAGGTTTCGGCGCAAGAGCAATTATGTATGACGTTTACGAATTACGCTTATGATAAAGTATTTAGACCTGCAAAAGATCAATGCCTCCTTCGAACCCGAACTGTCGGATGCTCTGTTGCGTGTTTCCCATTCCGGATGGTATCTGCACGGGGAAGCTACAGCCCGTTTTGAAGAGGAGTTCGCTGCTTATTGCGGTACTTCTTATTGTGTTGGCACCGGAAATGGCCTGGATGCTCTTACTTTGATATTTCTGGCTTACCGGGAACTGGGAGTGATGAATGCAGGAGATGAAGTTATTGTTCCTGCCAATACATACATTGCCACCCTGCTTTCCATTCTTCGTGCCGGCCTGAAGCCAATGCTTTGTGAACCTTCTTTCGAAACATGCAATATAGATGCTGCCTATGCCGAGACACTGATTACCTCCCGCACGCGTGCCATATTGCCCGTCCACCTGTATGGGCGTTTAGCTGACATGAAAGAGATATGCAAGTTAGCCAACCGCTACGGACTGAAAGTCATAGAAGACGCTGCACAAGCACATGGAGCTGTCTGGAACAAAGGTTTACCGGGGAAAGGGAATCATCCTCTGCGTGCCGGTAATCTGGGAGATGCCGCTGCTTTCAGTTTTTATCCAGCCAAGAATTTAGGGGCATTAGGGGATGGCGGCGCTATAACCACTCACGATGCAAGGCTTGCTGCTACAGTGCGTTCCATTGCCAATTATGGCTCCACGGAGAAATATGTCCATCGGTATCAAGGTATAAACAGCCGTCTGGACGAGTTGCAGGCGGCAGTTCTTTCCGTGAAACTCTCTCGTTTGGATCAGGATAATATCCGTAGAAGGGAAATAGCACAATTATATAAAGAAGGGATTGACTGGCAGCGTCTGGAATTACAGAGTACTGTCCATACGGATGATATCAATGAAGCCAATGTTTTTCATATCTTCCCCGTCTTTTCTTCCCGCAGAGATGAATGGCAACGTTATCTCAATAGTCACGGCATTTGTACTCAAATTCATTACCCTATCCCTCCCCATCGCCAGGAAGCGTTGAAAAAAGAATATGGAATGCAACAACTCCCCATTACGGAACGCATCCATAATGAGGAGTTAAGCCTCCCTATATCTCCATTACTGACGAATGAAGATATAGAGCGGATTATTAACTGTGCAAATACTTTTATTTAGAAATTCAACACTTTATAATACGACGATTTCGGCAGTAAGTTTTCGTCAAACAGAAGCGGATAGTTACGCTGACGGTTACCACGGCGGCGATCCAGCCATGAATCACCATCATATACATTCCAGAAAGTAACATTGCTAACCACATTCTTGTATTCGCGCATCACCCGGAACAGCATATCATACTGGGCTACCTGCGCCGCATCCGCTTCAGGAGTCAATTCCAACGTCCTGTTATCCTGGTTCACACTCAACTGTCCTCCCTGCTCTCTCGTATTGATACGAACGTCCAGTTCAGTGATATGGATATTATCAACCACCTGCGAATAAAGCTCGATAGCCTTTCTGAACTCATCCTCCGTAGGAGAAAGGGTATTATAATGTCCCTGCATTCCAATGCCGGAGATGGGTATTCCCTCAGCCTTCATGCTTTTAACCATATTATAAATGCGGTCACGCTTCGCCGGGTTGGTCTCATTGTAATCATTGTAGAAAAGCAATGCTTTGGGATCTGCCTCATGAACATATTCAAAAGCCTTCTTTATGAACTCGTCCCCTGCAATCTTATAATAGAGAGACTGACGATAAGGAACTTCTGCTTTCGGATCATCCGTCATCGCTTCGTTCACTACGTCCCAGGCATAGACAACATCCTTATATCTATTTACAATCGTATGAATATGCTTTCTCATTCTCTCAAACAATACCTCCTTGGAAACCAAATTTCCCTTTTCATCATGGAACATCCAGTCCGGAGTTTGGGCATGCCAGACAAGGCAATGACCGCGAAGTCCTATTTTATTAGCACGGGCAAAGTTGGCTATCTTATCAGCGCTCTCCCAGTTCCACTGTCCTTCCACAGGCTCCGTAGGTTGAGGTTTCATATCGTTCTCTGCAGTGATACTGTTAAAGTTGGAAGTAATCAATGCCATCTGTTGAGATGAATTCAGATTTGCCATATTTATGGCACATCCCACAGTGAAATAATCAGCATACGCATCTTTCAGGTTGTTCACAACAATATCATTCGCAGAAGTAGCGTACAAGCCTATCAGACAACCGGTAAAACCACCTGCCACGTTCGTTGAAAGAATATCACCGGGCACGGTATTTCCCAACTGTACGAAGTCAGTTCCATCCGTTGAATAATAAAAGCCATAGCCATCTCCTTCACCCTTTACTCGCAATTGAATGGGATTCTTCACATCTACTTTTGCACTTGCAACAAGTCCGGATTTACCTCTTGCCGTTCTTTCCAGCACCATGTAGAAATCTTTGTCCTTTTTTGTCAAGCCAAAGACATAATTGAATTTTTCACTCTGTACGCAAGTGATGCCTGCCAGATCTTTCTCTGTCTTCGGAACATACTGCAATGTGGTAGTAAACGAGAAGTTATTATGTTGCTGTCTGTAGAAGAGGGTTGAAGTAGGCTTCACCTCTTTTATGTTCACCGGGAAAGGAGTAATCTGCAATCCTCCGTCTTTCAGTACTGAGATGAACTCTTCACGAGGGCCTCTCAAACCAATCCAGCGGTAATCCAATTGCGGAGATGTGAAGTTTTCAGTGAACGTAAAATTGCCATTGGGGAAGTAACCGTCTTTTCCGGCTTTATTCTCCACTCCTTTAGGTGTTTTCAACTTTGGCTCCATCGGAATCAATCCGTTTTCAAAGACAGGGAATTCTCCCGACCAGTCAACCGGCAGGATAAACGTTTCACGGCCAATGTTCACTCTGCCCTTCTCATTCGGACGGATAGCCAGGAACACACCGTAATATTTGCCGTCAGGACCTTCCACTAAATCGGCATGTCCGGCCCAATCCACCATATTCTTCCGGTTCTGATTCAGGTATCTCTGGCTCAGGATAGGATTATTGGGAGCCGGAATAAAGGGACCTTTCGGGCTGTCACTCACAAAGATTACTTCACTATGCCAATCTCCGGTACCGCCTTCGGCACACATCAGATAGTAGCGTCCATTCTTCTTATAGATATGCGGAGCTTCAATCCAGATAGGTTTCTTGGACAAATCCACACCACCATTCACAATAACCTGATCCGAACCGGGAATCACCTGATCGTTTTCCACATCATACTCCCAGATTTTAATCACACGGTGTCCGTTATAGAGTTCTTCACCACGCTTCGGTCCGTCATTATGAACCACATACGCCTTGCCGTTATCATCAAAGAAGATAGAGGGGTCGATACCGTCAAAATTCAACTTGATAGGATCACTCCATCCTTTGAAAGGATCTTTCGACTTTACAATGATATTCCCGAATCCCCCCGCAAACTGGGTGGTGATCATATAGAAAGTATCATTATTGGGGTTATACTTGATGGCCGGAGCATACACGCCGGCACTGATACCCGTATCATGTACTTTCAGCTGTGAGGTACGGTCCAGTACATGGCCTATCTGCGTCCAGTTCACTAAATCCTTTGAATGGAAGATAGGCACACCGGGGAACATGGCGAACGATGAACACACCAGGAAGTAGTCATCCCCTTTGCGGGTTATGGACGGATCGGGGTAACAACCTTGCAAAATGGGATTATAAAACTCACCGGCCTGCAACGGATTCTCGTTGTACACCTGATCATTCCCCTGATAAACCGCCTGCAAGAATACCGGAGCACCCTTCACCTTTTTACCTTTAGCCCCTTGGCTAAAACCTGCCACTGAAAACATTGTCATACAAAGTGACAACAAAATGATGCGCTTACCCACGGAAAGCGTCGATTTCACCTTTTTCATGTCTAATATCAATTATGATTTATAATTACTCGTTATCTCATTTACTGTCACTTATACGGAAATAATCAAAGTCCACATACCCTCCGGGAGTCTTGGTAGCATAATTGAATAGTCCGAAACGGTATCCCATAAAATGCGGGAGAGTATAAGCCATCTTGAGCTGGCTTCCTATTTTTGTCCACTTCTTGCCATCCAGGCTATAGTAGAAATCCGCTATATCTTTCTTATCTGTGAAGTCACATTCGGCTTTCAGAAATACTGTATTTTGGTTCAGTGGCAGACTTTCCACCTCTTCCGGTTTGTCAGTCTGCGCACTTACCATTACAATCTTCTTTACCCCGTTTTCATATTTCACACCAATCCATCCATATTTTTTCTGAAGAAGTGCAAGCCCTGCAAAATCACCTTCTTTCATATCAGACACATCCATAGAAGTAGTTCCTGAACATACCGGACCAATCGTCCGCTGTGTCAACGTGTTTCTTGCAGACAGGAAATCAGTATCTATCCGTCCGGTTTTGAGTCGCAGATATCCCTTCCGTTCACTAACTGACCAGAGAGAATTATCCGGATTATGATTCCACTGCCAAACCAACGGCAAAGCCGCATCTTTCTTCTTGCGTGTAAACTCATCCGAGGCAACAATACCCGGTATCAAGCCTTTACTTGCCGGCAGATCCAATGTTTCCGGAACCTTTCCATTTATTCCGAGAACCGGCCATCCATCTTCCCATTTCACCGGAACAAGGTAAGGGATACGGCCTACAGAACCATTGTCACGGAAAAGATAAGCAAACCATCTGCCATCAGGCGTATCTATCAAGCCGCCTTGGGCAACACCTTTATCCTGCAAAGCTACTCTACCTTCCCAAGGACCATTTATATTATCAGCGCGGTGAATAACCACTGTACGCATTCCTCCTTTCGGCCAAGTAATATTGAATAAATAATACTTCCCATTTACTTTAAATAACTGTGAACCCTCGGCAGGTAATCCGACATTATCTCCTGACGGAGCACTAGCATTCTCTATAAAGACACGTTCGGTACCTTCTTTGATCCCGGATAAATCGGGCTTCAGTTCCGCTATATGCAGTTTACCACCTCCCCAGATGATATAAATACGACCGTCATCGTCAAAGAAAACAGAATGATCATGATAAGAAGGATTAAAGGATATTGCTTTCCAAGGACCTTTCTCTATATCTTTCGTAGTATATATATAGGTCTTCCCGGTGGTGCCGGCAAATGTTGTCACATAATACATATTATTATGATAGCGAATGCAGCTTGCCCATGTACCACTGCCATAAGCATTCTTACCATTGTTCAAGTTCAGTGCATCCACATCGGCCAGTATATCGTAACAGTAACTCACCAACTCCCAGTTCACTAGATCTTTAGATTTCATAATGGGTACTCCCGGAGCCATGTGCATGGTGGTACTACTCATGTAATAAGTATCTCCCACCCGGATCATTGACATATCGGGTACATCGGCATGAACCACCGGATTTTTGGCAGAAGCGTTTTGCGCAAGAGTCGCATAACTGTAGAAAATAGATGCCAGCAGAAAAAGACAAAAATGTTTTCGCATAGTTATATCCTTTTTTATTATTGTTTTTGAAAAGGCAAAATTTACCGACAGCAAATATACAGTATCGAATCCAAGAGATACCTATAATCATTTTACACATTCTTTCGCTGATATTACATCTTTACCGATGTATGTTTCATAATCTTTCACTCACGTTACATCGGGCATCTATAAGTACTTAGAAGACATAATACGAGTTACCTTGGCAAAGGGAAAATGATTACTTTGCCTAATAAAATTTAGCCCTTACAATACTTAGTTATTGCAAGGGCAAAATACAAGAAGAAATGATTAATGTTTTTCCCAGAAGTCCAGATATTGGCGGGCCACCTTCACATGATCGTGATACTTGGCTACATATTCAATACTTTGCGCCGATAATTCCGGAATACGCTCTTTATGAAGCACTATATCTTCCAGCTTTTGATAAATATCTTGCTCGTCGGGCAGGACATTGATAATGGGACGAAGTTCTGTTTCATTCAATATCTCATAGTTCTCCGGCTCACCGCCTCCCACTACCGTTACTCCTTTTGCCATAGCCAATAGTGAATTCATGGAAGGGGTATACGAATACAACTGATCTAACTGGACATCAGCATCATCCATCAACTGCTGATAGCGGGCATAAGGCACATCATGCACTTCAGTGATGCGGCAAAGCTCAGAATACTTGCGCTGCACTTCTTGCAAAACGGGCAGCATAACATCAGTCCCCTTCAAATTACTACGGGCAGACTGAATACCGATGAAGAAATTCAGTTTCTCCGGCACACCGCGAACGCGGGATGTTACCTCACGCAAATCGATAGGTAAAGGAATGAAAGCTGTCTTATCTGAAAAGTAAGGTTGATAGGAAGCGTAATACTCCCACAAACAGGCGATAATGCCATTACAAGTTTCGGCTATAGCCCGAGTGGCACGAGCTGCCCCACCATAATACCAATCCTGAAGAGTAATCTGATTAAAAGCCGTATCACGATACCGGTCTCCGATCTTAAAATCCGAATAGTGAAAAGTGCTTGTTTCCATACAAGCACGAATATAATAATAGTCAGTCCCGAAAGCTCCCAAAAAGACCTTGCCATTGTGCCGTTGCAAATAACGGTAAACAGGCAAAGTACGTTCACTGCGTAAACGCAAAAAATAAGGACTGATAATCTGCACAACATCATATCCCCGAAAACCCGGCAAATGACGCAATATACGGAGAAGGCAACAGATACCATCACGCAAACTATCCGTCGGCCGGTCAAGAGCTATATCACGCGGATAGTTCCTCCAACCACAACCATCAGAAGCAACACAGACATCGTGCCCCAATGCCCGAAGCCCTTCCGCAAGATTCCAATGCAGCCCGCTAAACTCTCCAAGTAACAATATCTTCATATAACAAAACGAATATAAACATTAATGGCAGGACAAACCAAACGATACTTCCAAGAATACTTTTTATAGGGCAAAGGTACTAATCCCTCTTGTTTCAGGATAGCTAATTGCCGGTTCATCTCATTTATACTACATTTATTCCGCCACATCTGACGGATATAGTCGATAACAAGAAAATGGATTCGTCTATTCAATGCCTCCAAACGCTCAACAGAGGCGTCAGACTGACAAGCCTGACTAAACGCTTTCAACCGAAAAAGCATTTCTTTAAAATCAGATACCCTCCTCCGGCATTCATCTTCAGCAATCATTCTCGTTAAAGAAGAAGATGAACAGTAATAACCATACACTTTATAAGAAGTCACCAACATTTTTCGGGCGAAGAAGTAAGCTTTGGCAATAAACTCTTCATCTTCAAAAAGGCTCGTCTTACTAAAATAAAGAGAAGACGTCTCCAATAAACTTCGACGGAAGAAATGCGCCCAAACAACTCCCGTAAAATTATTCAATGCCATGAAGTGGGCACCGGATGAGTATTCTGCATAAGACGGCAGTTGATTGGTCGGATTCTGCTTCTCCAACGAAGAGGCACTGGTAAACTCCTTAAAACCAAACCTCAGAATATCAGGAGAGTATAGTTTCAACAAAGGTAAACAAGAACGAAGTGTATTCGGTACTAAAATATCATCAGCATCTACAAAAAAAAGATATTCACCATGCGCTTGTTGCATTCCACGATTACGTGCTCCCCCCGTAGTCTGACTCTCATCATCTGCTACAATGATTTCATAACTCCCCTCTTCCATTCCCTGTTCACGGATAGAAGTAATACAGCGTTGCAGCAATACCGGGTCTGCTGTACCATAAAAAGGAATAATTATACTGATAAAAGGAGTCATGTGGCAAATATACAGAAAATCCTCCCCCAGCCTCGCAGCCAAAGAAGGATTTTCAAGAGAAAGACACTAAAAAAGTTATTCAATCGGTATTCCTTTATAGAAGTCCAATATCTTTGTACGGAACAGATATTCATATTTAGCCTGCAACTCATCAGACTGGGCTTTCATCAAATTCTGTTTCGCTTCATTATACTCTACGGCATTAGCTTTGCCATTATCATACTTCTCACTCATCAGCTTGAAAGATTCCATACTGGCATTGGCTGCCGTACTACTACTGGTATACTTGCTTTCGGAAGCCAGTGCAGTGTACCAGGCTTGCTGAATTTCCTTATAAAGCACTTTCTTGGTGTTGTCCAATTGCAAGGAGTAGTTCTCTTGCTGTAATCGTGCCGTACGCACACGGTTACGGGTAGCGAAGCGATTAAAGAGAGGAACACTCAGGCTAAATCCTACATACTTACTGAAATTATCCCGCAACTGCTGACTGAAATTACGGTCAATAGTAGAATAGTATCTTGTCCCAAGACTACCACCAAGGCTCAATTGCGGATAGAAATCGCTCTGGGCAATACGAATGCTATGCTTGGCACCCGCCAAACGATATTGCGCTGCCTTTACAGAAGCCTTATTCGTTAACGCCGTTTGATAAACCTCATCCGGAGGAGTCAGAGGAGTCAAATCCAGCGTTACAGCCGGAGCTGATAATGTAAATCCTTCTGGAGTTTCCAGTTCTATGAGCTGACTAAGATCCAATAGAGCAAGTTGGTAGTTGTTATCAGCCTGCACAGCACTCATCTCATCCTGAGCCACACGGGCCTTGGCCTCAGCAACTTCCGCGGGAGACGCTTTGCCCAACTCTGCAAGGCGGGAAATGCGAGCAAACTGCTCTTTACTCAGTTTCACTTGCCCAAGAGCAACCGTATGCAACTCTTGATTAAACAGTACCTGTAAATAAGCAGAAGCTATATTAATGGAAATATCTTCTTTCGCCTTCTCCAAGTCGGCCATAGCCGCTTTAAGATTCAATTTAGCCAATGCATATTGGTTTGGAATCTCCAAACCTGTAAATATAGGTATATTAGTCGATAAGGACATATCGGTACTATTGCTGCTCGTATTCACATAAACAGTAGAATAATCACCTGTATCTTTATCTTTTACGGCCGTCTGCGTACGTCCCCAGTTCCAACTTTGCCCTGCACTACCGTTCAGGTTCGGGAGTCGCGCCCATTTGGCAGTATTCACACTCACGGCACTTTGTTCCACTGTATTAGCACTCTGACGGATACTGATATTATGTTCTATAGCGTAGTCGATGCATTGGCGCAATGTCCAGCCCTCCTGTGCCTGCACCGAGACAGCAAAGACAGCCATGCATCCTATTATTAAGTTCTTCTTCATAATCTGTTATTATTGAATTATACAAAGTTACTTCACCGGCATTTATTT
>OHDS01000665.1_pt1 | contig 16714 bp, 9 predicted proteins | sample 1567031 | NCBI WGS metagenome assembly OHDS01 (sample SAMEA3879503, study PRJEB24766) | human gut metagenome | biome: human-associated habitat; feature: feces | place: USA | collected 1985/1987
TTTTCAGTTTTAGGCAGCGTGGCGGAACTCCGCCACGCTGTTTTAGCATATTGGCGGACTTCCCTTATATACTTTTTTGATAATGTTATATATAGTATTAACAACATATACAGCTGATATGTACGTAATATTATACGCTCTTTTAATTCTGGGAGCTTTGTGTGAAATACAGATTTTTGCACAGATTTTGCACAGAAATAAACAAATAAATAAATAAATGAGAATTATTATCAAGAAACAGGAGGAATGATTTATGGTGAAAAACAAAAAATGTCATATCAAAAAAATCGCCGCATTAGCTGGAGCAGTCGTACTCGCAGTATCATCCGCAGTTTTATATGCCGCACCACCGGTAAAAGCTGCCAACGGACCATGTGATACTGGCGATTGGGCTTATGCTTATATTAATGTGAGAACCGGAGAAGATAGTACTACTATATTTTCTTCAAAAGGAACTAATTCTATAGATGGAATGTCTTATGACAGAAAAACCAATACGCTTACATTAAATAATTATAAAAACAAGACTGCTGGAATAGCTACTAATATGATGGGGGATGATTTCAAGATTAACCTTATTGGTGATAACGAAATCGGAGGTATAGGTTCATATTGTGATGCATGGGGCGGTTCCATCAATATATGTGGCAATGGTTCCCTGGTTATTAATGCAGACAGAACAGGTGATTATGGTGTAGCTTTCTTCGCTGAGGGAACTAATTCAGTACTTTCAGTTGCAGACACATGTAATGTCACTATATATTCAGGTTCAAAGGCAGTAGTGTATACAAGCGATAATCAAACGGACAAACCAATCAAAGATAATGGAACATTAAAGGAAAATGTGACATATAATGTTTCACATCCACTGCAAATATCACAATTATATGCCAGGTATTATGAGTACGACCCTTATACAACTGATACAGTATATAAGAACGAGGCAGATAATACTTCATTATATTATATTAAGGAACTGACATATGTTGAATCTGGGAAAGTAACTTATACAATGTACAAGCTTACCACAAAGAAAGCTCTGGGTGACGTATATTATGCTGATAAGATAGGCGAATATGATAATATCCCTGCTGGATATACCAAGACCACATTAGACAAGCCTATTTCATATTATGAGTCAGACAGTGGAAGCGGCGGAACAAGTCAGGTTATAATCAATACAGCTACCAGTGAAAAATATGTATCTGCATATGCGTATGAAAACGGAAAATCATTTTATAAAATATGTAAGCTGCTTGAAAAGCTTGGTGTAGATGAACGAAGCAATGATGAATTATGGCTTATTGATTATGACAATCCTGTAGCAACATACAATCCTGTAGTGGGAAGTGATAATCTTCCAGACGGATACAAGTATGACGGTACAGAGATAGAAGGTCTTTATAATGTTGAATGTGTAGCAGATAAGCTTACATTTACAGCTAAATCAACCGGAGACAGCACAACAGACAAGCCATCTGAAAACCCATCCGAAAAGCCAACTGAAAAACCAACCGAGAAACCAACTGAGAAACCAACTGAGAAACCAGGCGATGAAAAGCCATCAGCTCCAGACCAGGATTCCAATAATACAATAGTAGATGTATCCGACGGTAGCACAACTATTAAGGTTGATGAAATCAGAAAGATTATAGAAGATAACAAAACAAATGATATTGTTATCAAGTCTAACAATGATGTTACATTTACATTTGCCAAAGGAACTATGTCAGAAGTATCACAGGTTGCAATCTATGACTTTTCAACAGCAATCACTTCTGATATAAAAGAAGCTGGAAATATACCGGCAGCTGTAACAGATGATATATTTGTATCTAAGATAGTATACAATTATTCTGGTGCACTTCCTGCAAAAGCAAGCATTAAGTTAAATGTTGGAAAAGCCTATGCTGGCCAGACACTTTATTACAGCCAGCTCTTAGATGATGGAACAATAATCAGCATGATGTCTGCAGTAGTCGATAATGATGGTTATATGACAGTAGAACAGGATCACTGCTCAACATATCTTATAACAAAACAGAAGCTTACAAACAATAAGCTGGAAACACCTAAGACAGCTGATAACAGTAATATTGCACTCTGGCTTACACTACTTATAGTTCTTTGCAGCAGCGCAACACTTTATACCTTTGCTGTTAAAGCTAAAAAAATCAATAGATAATTGAATGAATAATTAATTGATAGCTTAAGCTGTTATGTCATAATTTATACCAAAATACTACACCTTATTTTATAACCATTAGAAACTAAAAGTGGTTTAAAATGGTTCAAAGAGGTGTAGTATTTTGTTGCATTACCCCTTATTGTAATATATAATGTAATTAGTTTTTTACGTTAATTTTATATGAAGGTGAGTGCTTTTATGGACATTTACGAATCATTAAACTCTATACTTGTTACGTTGTTTAACGATATTATGAATATAGAGGAAAAAGCTTTAATTACAGATGAATTCAAGGATATTTCCGTGACCGATATGCACATTATAGAAGCTATCGGAATAGGTGAGCCTGGAACCATGGGTACCATATCCAAGGCTCTTGGTGTTACTATGGGTACGCTTACAGTTGGCATTAACGGACTTGTTAAAAAAGGATACGTTATCAGAACACGTGGCGAAAAAGACCGCCGTATTGTATATGCATCACTTACTGATAAAGGGATTGCTGCATATAATCATCACAAAAAGTTCCACAAAGATATGATTAACTACATCACAGAAGACTTAAGCGAAAGTGAAGCCATTGCACTTACTAAGACATTTACAAGACTGGAAGAATATTTCAAAAGTTTCTAAACATTCTTTTTCTTAAAAAATGCTTTTTTATATTCTGTTGGTGATACTCCCTCTATCTTCTTAAACACCTTAAGAAAATATTTTTCATCATTAAAAGCACACTGAAATGCTATCTCTTTAAGTGAATATTCTGTAGATATCAGAATATTCTTAGCTTCGTTTATTCTTACTTCATTAATATATCTCTTTAGTGAAATGTGTGCTGTCTTTTTAAACATATTTGACAGGTAATCTGGATTATAATGAAACAATTCTGCAATCTTAGAAACTGTAATAGATTGATTATAGTTATTGTGAATCCATTTTTTAATATTACTTATTTCTTCTGATATATCTTTATTCTCCTGTTCTTTGAATTCACCTGATAACTCCATTAAAAGACAGGTTAGAAAGTAATCCATAAACTTACTCTTAACCTGTGATTTTCTGAATGATTCATCCAACAGCTGTGAAAACAGAAGCTGTACTCTTTTACTATATTTTAAATCTCCATACTCAGGTAATATATAATTATCATCAGCTTCATGTTCAAAAGTTTTCATGTCATCATCACAGACATATGATCCTTCTGGTACATAAAAATGTGTCCAATAATATTGAAGATATTCTGTTGAACTATTGTAACCATAATGAAGAGTATTGCTTCTTAATATTATATATTGATTCTCTGAAACTACATACTTAGTATTATCCTGTACTATATAAAGACTTCCCCTTACAACTACAATAAGTACATATGAATCTATACATCTTCTTGGATGCAGAAAATTTCTGTCACGTACCAGCTGTCCACAAGATAAATATGTTAGTGGCTCATTCTGTGAAAAAACTATATATTTCATTTTGTTAGTCCTATCCTCCTATTTCATATCTAAGTTTATATTTCAATATAAAGCTTATTTAAAACATATTTTATGCTTATTTATATATCTAAGTTTTTTTCACCATATATAAGTTTTATCAGTTGATATCAAGCTTTACTCATTAATATAATATATATAAGTAATAAAAACTACTATTCACCTAATTAATCAAAATTATTTTACAATAATTCATATTAATAATAAAGGAGGTTCTTATTATGAACAAAGATTTTTACACACAATCTGTAAAAGATGTCAAGGTTAACGATGGTTTCTTTAGTCCTATTATGGAAACAACACGTACCCAGATGCTTCCATACCAATGGAATGCTTTAAATGATGCTATTCCAGATATAGAACCGAGCCACTGTATTGAAAATTTCAAAATAGCAGCTGGGATATCCCAGGGTGAATTCCATGGGAAGGTATTTCAGGACAGTGATTTATATAAATGGATAGAGGCTGCTGCATACTCACTAAAGTGGTACCCTGATAGCAGCCTTGAGAAACAGATTGATGAAGCAATCGATCTTATAGTAAGTACACAACAGTCAGATGGTTATATTGGCACATATTACACTATCAATGGTCTTGATAAAAGATGGACTAATATTATGGGAAATCATGAATTATATTGCGCCGGCCATATGCTTGAAGCGGCTGTTGCTTACTATGAGATAACCGGAAAGCGTAAGCTTCTTGATGCCATGATAAGATTTGTTGACTACATAGATTCCATCTTTGGACCAGAGGATGATAAACTTCACGCTTACCCAGGACACGAAATAATCGAAATGGCTCTTATGCGCCTGTATAACATTACACATGATGAAAAGCACTTAAATCTCGCGGCATATTTTATAAATGAACGCGGAAAACAGCCATGTTATTTTGATGGTGAAATTAAGAAATATAATAACATCTGGAAATGGAAGGACAGCTACTTTAAATTCGATTATTACCAGGCAGGTAAGCCGGTACGTGGCAGAGGTGAGGCTGTTGGACATGCTGTAAGAGCCGTTTATCTGTATTCAGGCATTGCTGATGTTGCAAGAGCTTCTGACGATGAAGAATTGTATACAACCTGTAAGAAATTATGGGATAATATAGTTCACAAAAAAATGTTTATAACCGGTGCTCTTGGTTCCTCATCATATGGTGAATCCTTTACCATAGATTATGACCTTCCTAATGACCTTGTTTATGGTGAAACATGTGCATCTGTAGCTATGGTGTTCTTTGCACTCCGTATGCTTAAAATGGAACCGAAGGGTGAATATGCCGATGTAATGGAGAAGCTTTTATACAATGGAACAATAAGCGGCATGTCACTTGATGGCAAGAGCTTCTTCTATGTTAATCCTTTGGAGGTGTATCCAGAAAAGAATGAAAAAATTCAGGCTTTCAGACATGTCAAGGTAAAAAGACAGACATGGTTTTCGTGTGCCTGCTGCCCTCCTAACCTTGCAAGACTTGTTGAATCACTTGGTTCATATATTTATACAGAGAATTCCAACAGTCTGTATGTTAATCTATATATAGGCAATCAGGCAAATGTATTTGATAACACTACTAAAATAAGCATGCACAGCAATTATCCATGGGATGGTAATATAAAGCTTAATATAGACAGTACAAGAAATGATATATGGAAGCTTGCACTACACATTCCATCATGGTGCCATAACTATACTATAAATGTTGATGGTAAACCAGCTGATTATACATTAAATGATGGTTATGCTTACATAGAGGCAAACTGGAACAATACACATACTGTTGAACTAAATATGGACATTACAGCACGTGTTGTACGTTCCAATCCTAAAGTGCGTGAGAACATTGGAAAAATAACTGTCATGCGTGGACCTGTAGTTTATTGTCTTGAAGAAGAGGATAATGGAAATAATCTCCACGAAATTGAAATGCCTGCTTCAACACAATTCAAGGAAGAATACCGGCCTGATATGCTCGGTGGAATAGTAACGATATCCGCTACTGGACGTAAGATAAAAGAATCCAATAGTGATGATTTATATATTGACAATACCGATCTTGAATATGAAGATAAAGATTTACTCTGGATACCTTATTATGCGTGGGATAACAGACATACTGGCGAAATGATAGTTTGGGTACGTGACTAATAATAAAAAAGGGGACACCGCACTAATTTCTTAATGCGGCATCCCCTTTTTTGAAAGATTGTTAATCTTTCCGCCGGCCTGGCCGGCATTATATATATGAGAGTTTTGGAAAAGTAAGCCTGATTATTTAGTTAACTCAGCAGTCTTATATATGAAGGTTACTGAGCTTTCCTTTCCATCCTTCTTATCAAGGAATGAGTTATAATTCTTACCAAGCTTTATAACCTCCTTGATTGTATCTACTGCTGTATCAGCATCATTTCCTACCAGACTTGTTATAGCCTTTATACCAGAGGCGTTGAATTCAGCCATTCCATCCTTAAGGGTTATAGCACCATCATTAAGCTGTGTAACACCATCTGCTAAGGTTGCTGATGATGACTTAAGTGTTGATGTACCATCAGCAAGCTGTGATGAACCATCTCTTAAAGCTGGATTGTTTGCATTAAGTGTTGCGAAGCCGTTGTACAACTGGGCAATACCTCCATTAAGTGTGCTGTTGTTTGCATTAAGTGTTATAAGACCGCTATCTATCTGGTCTATACCACCATTGATTGTATCATTGTTAGCATTAAGCTGTACAAGTCCCCCATTTATCTGGGCTGCACCGTCATTAAGTGCTTTGTTATTACCATTAAGTTCTGTAAGTCCTGTATCTATCTGGGCAACACCATCATTAAGTGCTTTACTGTTTTCATTAAGCTTAACCACACCTGCCTGTAACTGAGAAGCTCCTGTATTTAACTTTTCATTACTGCTATTAAGAGTTGATACGCCTGTATCAAGACTTACAATACCATTATTCAAAGCATCATTATTCTTATTTAATTCTACTAAGCCATCATTAAGCTGTGCTGCACCATCATTAAGTGTTTTATTCATGGAATTAAGAGTGTTAAGTCCATTACTTACATCTTCTGCTCCTTTTTCAAGTGTTTCTAGGGAACCTGTACTTGCTGCAAGCTGTGTTGCCACCTGTGAAAGCGCACTTGCTGCTCCCTGATTACCGGAAGCCTTGACTAAAAGTCCTAACTGGCTTGCATATAAGCCTGTCAGCTGACTGCCTGCACCATTATTCACTACACTATTAGTATATGCTATAAGATATTTATTATACATTTCAGTAATCTTAGCTTCTATCTTTTCAGTTTCGCTAGTCTTTGCAAGCACAGTAAGATCATCAGCTATTGTTATATCACTAAGACCTGCCTGAACAGCTGCTTTAGTAAGATTTTCTACATCAGTTGTAATATTCTGGTTCGTTTTATAAGCAGTAATATTATTTTTAAGATCTGCAGCCATTTTTTCTGTAAGCATCTTCTTTAACTGTGAAACGCCATTACTTACCTGTAAAGCTCCATCTGCTGCCTTCGTTACACCAGCTGTATAATCATTGATACCCTTTTTCAAAGCGGCAGCACCATTTCCAAGATTCTTAGCTCCTGTTGTGTATGCATTTATACCACTCTTTAAATCCGCAGTTCCTGATGCTGCAGCTGCTACACCAGCTGTATATGTTGAAAGACCATCTTTAAGCTGTGTCGAACCATCTGCAAGCTGTGCTACTCCAGCTGTATAGTCTTCAATACCCTTTTTGAGTGTTCCTGCTCCTGCTGAAAGCTTAGATGCTCCTGTTGTATATGCTGCAATACCTGTTGTAAGAGTATCAGAACCCTTTGCAAGCTGTGCTACTCCAGCTGTATATGTTGAAAGACCACCCTTAAGCTGTGTTGCTCCTGCTGAAAGCTTAGATGCTCCATCAGTATAAGCTGTGATACCATCCTTAAGCTGGCCTGCTCCTGCTGCCAGTGCTGTTGCACCATCAGTATAAGCGTATATACCATTCTTAAGTGTTCCTGCACCATCATTTAGCTGGTTAACACCATCTGTAAGTGCTGGGATGCTGTCTGCAAGTGTCTGAGTACCATCCTGAAGAGTAACAGTTCCATCTGTAAGCTGGTCTGCTGCTGACTGAAGCTCATTCATCTTATCCTCAAGCTTTGCAAGAGAGAAGTCATCTACATCTACATCGTTGAGTACACTTGTAGTTGCTACTGACATAGACATATCAAGCTCAAAGTCATTAACATCTGCTGATATTTCAAAGTATTCCGGAATATCCATATCAAGGCTTTCACCATCAAACTTAAGGTTTAAAGTATCCTTTAAACCTGGCATAGTCATGCCAAGTGCTATAATGTTATCACCAACCTTGCTTACCTTACCGTTAGTAACTTCTACATTGCTGAATTTATCCGTTGGAAGAAGAGTTCCTGTGATCATTGTAAATGGAACATAAGCTGTCTGTGACTTTCCATTAACTTTTATAGTCTTCTTCTCATTGTTAGTGTAATCATATCTGATAGTAACCTTACCACTTTTGCCAATCATATCCTCTGGCTTTGTTTCTACACCGTTTAACTTATAAGTAACCTTCATAGATACAGGTGCACTCTTACTTGAGCTGCTCTGGTTAGTTGTTGTATCACCATTAGCATCTGTCACCTTTTCTGTTACAGTTACGTGATCCTGTGTTCCATCTGCCTTACCAAACACATATACCATTTCGTCACGCGTATTTGTCTTCAATGTACTTGTGTTTGATACAGATAACTCATTTTTAATAGCATTGGATATTATGCTTTCTGTATTAGAAGCTGCCTCACTGCTTACTGCAACCTCGCTTGATATCTGATTATATGCTGTGTTTGTTCCACAGGCTGTAAGCGTTGATGCTATAAGAACAACACTCATTAATACTGAACTATATTTGAATAAAGTCTTCTTAACCATAACTATTCCTCCATTTTCTTACTTCCTGATATATTCTTATATCTGTTACGACATATACATCTTTGCCCGTTCATTCATCCATCTGGCTACATATCCAGATTCTTCTTAGGCTTAAAACCAAAGCTTGTATTGATAATGAGCTTATCACATAATACGAACAATGATGGAAGTATGAATATAACAACAAACATACTTATAATCGCGCCTCGTGCCATCAATGTACATAATGAACCTATCATATCAACTGATGCTATGCAGCCAACGCCAAATGTAGCTGCAAAGAAACCAAGCGCACTAACGATAATAGATGGTATTGATGCTGCAAGTGCTGTCTGTATAGCTTCCTTCTTAGCAAGTCCCTGGCTTCTTTCCTTCTTATATCTTGTTGTCATAAGAATTGCATAATCGACTGTTGCACCAAGCTGTATAGTACCGATAACAACGGATGCTATGAATGGTATCTGTGTATGTGTAAAATAAGGAATACCCATATTTACAAATATAGCAAACTCAATCGCTGCAACAAGTATAACAGGAAGTGATATTGACTTAAGTACAAACAGGATAATAACAAATATAGCTACTATTGATACTGCACTGACTGTCTTAAAGTCCTTATCTGTTATAGTTATAAGATCCTTAGTACAAGGAGCTTCTCCAACAACCATTGCTTTTGAATCATATGACTTTACAATATCATTTACCTTATTAATCTGATTGTTAATATCATCTGATGCTATCTTATAATCAGTAGCAATCATCATTATCTGATAATCCTCACCCTTAAGCTCTGATACCATCTTTGATGGAAGGAATTCCTGAGGAATACCTGACTTAAGTGCTGTATCAAGTCCGAGTGCAAACTGTACACCGTCTACATCATTAAGCTTATCAAGCATTTCATTTGCCGTATCTGTAGACATATTCGTATCTGCAAGTATCATATATATTGAATTCATATCAAAGTTTTCTTCAAGCTTCTTGTTAGCCTGTGAGCATGCAAGCTCCTCTGGAAGCGTATCAGACAGATCATAATATACTGATGTATGGCTCTGTCCATATATAGCAGGTCCTAACAACGCAAGGAAGATAATAATAAATATCCACGAATGATTTACTATAAATGCAGCAAGCTTATCAAAGCCCGGCATAACATCTCTATGCATTGTCTTCTCTAATGCCCTGTCAAATGTAAGAATCAAAGATGGCAGTATAGTTACACATCCGATAACACCAAATATAACGCCCTTTGCCATAACAATACCAAGGTCAAGACCAAGTGTGAAGCTCATAAAACAAAGTGCAATAAAACCTGCAACAGTTGTTATAGAAGATCCGACAACTGATGTAAGTGTATTGCCAATGGCAACTGCCATCGCTTCCTTATGGTCATTTGGATACTGTGCCTTCATTTCCTTATAGCTGTGCCATAGGAATATTGAATAATCCAGCGTAACACCTAACTGAAGTACCGCTGCAAGTGCCTTGGTTATGTATGAAACCTCTCCCAAAAGGATATTTGAACCAAGGTTGTATACAATTGCCATTCCTATACTCAGCATAAAGAATACTGGCACAAGAAATGAGTCCATAAATATAGCAAGTACGATACAAACAAGCACTACCGCTATAAGTACATAAAGTGGAGTTTCTTTCTCTGAAAGATTCTTTGTATCTGTAACTACTGCTGACATACCGCTTATGAATGCCTGACCTTCTGTTTCTTTTCTTATCTGTGTTATAGCATTCATAGTGTCATCACTTGAAGTTGTATTATCGAAGAATATAGCAAATAACGTTGTATCTGTGCTGTCATTCTCGAAATACTTCCTGAACTTTGAAGGTACCATTTCTGATGGAACATCCTCACCAACTATTCCTGTATAAGAAATAACCTGTGCAACGTGTTCTACATTCTCTACCTTCTTGATAAGCTTATTGGCAGCTTTCGTGTCCATATCCTGGACAACCACCATAGCATAGGCACCCTTATTGAAATCCTTCATAAGAATGTCCTGTCCCTGCATAGTCTCAATCTCATCTGGAAGATAATACAGGATATCATAGTTAACTCTTGTATTAACATATCCAATTGCAGATGGAATAAGAAGCAGGATACTTAGAACCAGAATAGGGATTCTAAGCTTAACAATTACTTTTCCAAACTTTTCCATACATTCGCCTCATTTCTACGTCTGCGACGTCTTCTTATATATTTATCCACCTTAGTGATCAGCCTTAACAGCTCTCACAGATAAATATATTGATAAAAACTCTCAAATATGACTTGTGGTCATTTTCTTTACAAACGATATTCTAGCACAAAATGACTGATAGTCAATATCAAAAAATGACTTCAGGTCATTTTTTTATAGATTTTTTATTTTTTTCGTGTTAAAATAGTTACAGCTTAAAGAAATGAGGTTTTTGTATGGGAAAACTAGAAAGTAATAAACAACAAAAAAGAACTTCTCTTTTAGATACAGCATTTAAACTTTTTACAACACAGGGGGTATCAAAAACATCTATTGCTGAGATATCACAGAAAGCAGGAATAGCCAAAGGAACCTTTTACCTTTACTTTAAAGATAAATATGACATCAGAAACAAGCTGATCTCTCATGAGGCAAGCAAGCTTTTCAAGAATGCTGCTACTGCTCTTAACAGGCACATATATGAGGAAACAGCTAAAAATGCTGCTTTTACAATCTCCTTTACTAATCAGATTGTATTTATTGCAGACCATATAATCAATGCTCTCAATGATAACCAGACTCTTCTTACTTTCATTTCAAAGAATCTGTCCTGGGGAATATTCAAAGAGGCTCTGACAACCAATGTTGCTGATGATGATCTTAACTTCAAAGATGTATATTACGATATGCTGTCAGAATCCGGACTTAACCTTAAAGAACCTGAAATAATGCTCTTTATGATAGTAGAACTTATAAGCTCTACTTGCTACAGTGCTATTCTCTATAAAGAACCTGCTGATATTGATACATTAAAGCCTTATCTTTATAACACTATACGGGCTATTATCAATGAACACACTATCAGCAATTAAATATCGTTTCTTCTTTTTTTCTATACATAAAATAAAAAGTTCAGGATAAACATCGACTTGATGTTTATCCTGAACTTTTTTCACGTTTATCTTTAGTTCTTCACTACTTCCCTCGTATATCACAGTATACAGACCCCCATCTGCATACTGTAATCCTGTTAACTTTTCTGCCAATCCTATATGCGGCTGACTGCAAAGCTTACTACTTTCTCATATTAAAATACCTTATTGCTTCAATTGAAAAGATTAACTAAATTCTTTTCTTCTTGTTATCATATACAACTACTGATAATACAAGTCCTGCTGCCATCATAGCTAATACTGCATATACTACTGGACAAGCTGTATCACCTGTTGTTGCGCCTTCACCTGATTCAGTAGATGGAGCTGTTGCCGCATCACCTGTGCTGCCATCAGCATTGCCATTATTAGTATCATCTGTAGATGGTGTATCTGGTTTTGTTGGCTGTGTTGGAACTGTTGGTGTATCACCCTTGTTATTATCATCCTTACCAGACGCAACTGTACTTGGCTTAACTGATTTAGCCTCAGCACTTGTTACATCAAGTCTTGCACCTGAGTTAGCTGGTGCTGTCTCATTTAACTCAAGAAGACCATGCATATTGATTGTACCATCTTCATTTCTTGTTGGAAGAACTGAAGTATCTACATTTACAAACCAGTCTTTAGTTGCTTCAACACCTAAGTTATTATAAGAAGCACTTCCATTATAGATATAGTTATCCTCGCTATGAAGAGCAAAAGGAATTAAATCATCAAGTTTAGTGTTCTTATCATTGTTTAAAGAAATTAATCCCTTAACAACCCATTCTTTTCTGTTTGAATCCTTTGTATTAAGACCTACATTGTAAGCACTATTCTTAATAGAATTGTTGTATGATGTACAATCATATATCTTAATATCAGGACAACTGTTACTTGTGATTCCCTTAGCATGGTTATCAAATGTGATGCTGTTCTTAAGAACATGTCCACCCTTTAAGTAACCACCACCAAGCTTGAATCCGTTACCTTCACCATATTCATAGTTAGGATCTGTAATATCATCTGTTGTAAGCCATCCGTTGTTGTAAGCTACACAGTTTTCTATAGTTACAAGACCTATCTCACCTGATACTGACTTAGCATAAAGATCCCATCCATCATCAATATTGTTATGTGAAATACATCCGTAGAATCTGTTTCCGTTACCACATGTAAGCTTAGCTGCGAAACCATCTGCATCGTTACGTCCAGCATCACAGTTATCAAAAGATTCACAGTTCTTTACAAGGTTATCTGTTGGCCATAACTTATACTTAATACCAGTCTTGTTATCAGCACCTCCTGAACGGCTTATCTGGATACCTGAATTAGCTGCATGTTCAACTGTACACATTTCAACAATATTGTTGTTACCATTAATCTGGATACCTACGCCTGATGAATCCTTAACATAGATACCATATACGTGCCAGTAATCACCAATGATTGATAAACCACAGCCTTCAAATACTGCCTTACCTGTATTCTCAGCAACAAGAGTTATCATTCTGCTTGCTGTACCACTTACGCTTCTCTGGATTGATATCCAATCCTTATATGTACCATCTTTAAGTACGATAGTCTGTCCTGGCTGTGCATACTGTACTGCTGTTGCAAGATTAAGTGGCTTAGCCTCTGTAGCATCACCATCTTTTGTTCCATCTGGTGATACTATAAGAACACCATTCTCTTCTCCATATGTAGCACGCTTAACTGTTACATCACCCTTAAGTTCATCTGTAGATGTAATCTTATCACTTGCCTTAGGAGCATATGTATAAGATATCTTATTGTCACCAATATTAACTGCTACATTTACTCTTGCAGCATCACCAGCTGATAATACTCTTTCTTCTGTCTTACCATCTGGACCTGTTACTTTAAGTGTACCATCACAGTTAGGAACATAGATAAATTCATAGCTTGCTGCACCTACTGTATTAGAAGAATATACTCTTCCGCTTGGTACTATCTTGTCGTCACCCTTATCATTAGATGTAATACCCTTACTCTCTGATTTAGTGAACTTGATGTTACTAATCTTAACACCAATCTTTCTACTTACCATCACACCAACAACAACTGTTCCATCTTCCTGTACTGATGTGAATGAATTATCTGTATTTTTAAGTTCTTCACCATTGCATACTGCTGTATATCCTTCATCTGTCTTCTCAAGTGAGAATTCATATGTTGAATTTGCTGCAAATGATGTAGCTGCCTTAAAGTCTTTCTTTGTAACAACTCTGTCAACACCATCATTATTAGATGAATCTGCTGATGTATAACCTGTTACATTTCTCATACAAGCTGTTTTTGACTTGCTGCTATATACCATAGATGAAGCATAGTTGAAATACTTATGTACATAGTCAACCTTGCCCCAGTTGTTAATACCAAGTGTATCAGCTGCTACTACACCAAAACCAGTCTGGTTATCTGGTGTCTTAGAAGTATCTGTTACTGTAAATGTAGCTGATAACTTAAAGTTCTCTGTATCTGGATCAATCTTTGTATAGTAGTAAGAGAAACCATCTTCATCATCAGATATCTTACCACTTGTCTGTGAAGCAATTTCAATAGTTCCGTTTGTATTAGAAATATCTAAAGCTTCAACGTTGTTCTGCTTATTAGCTGTCTGTTCCTGTGAATCAAGATCATACTTAGTTACTGTTCCATCTTCTGCTGTTATAACCGCATTAGTTGTCTGTGCAGAACCTACTGTGGCTACATACCATTTCTGATCTGCATCCTTCTTAACTTCAACTGTTGCAACAGCATTAGCAACGAATCCATCGCTGTTTCTTATTGCTTCAACCTTAAACTCATAGCTCTTACCAGCCTCAAGTCCTGTTACTGTGTAATCTGCCTGGCTTGCTTTAAGATCTTTAACAGCATATGTAAAATCACCTGTGCTTCCAGCTTCCCTATAGCTTACTGCGTAGCTGTCTGCATCTTCAATATTAACCCAGTCAAGATATACGCTTCCGTTACCCTTATTCTGTGCCCATGTTATAACTGGCTTTCTTACTGCAAGTGTATATGCACCATAGCTGTATGCACCACTTGACTTATCAGCTGCACCAACTCTCTGTGCAACTGCTGTGAATGTATAATCACCTGACCAGAGTGGTGTAAATGTAACTGAATCTGTCTGTGCCTTAACATTAACTGTAGATACTTCATATCCACCTTCAAGCATAGTAACCTTTACATTCTCAGCACCTTTAAGTTCATCTATAACTGATGTGAAGTTAACAACAAAGTTTCCGTCTGCATCTGTTGTAACTGAATTGATAACAGGAGCTTCTACTGTATCCCATGCAACTGCCTGCTTATTCTCTTCTGGATCATATTCTACCTTGATATCGTATATGTCAGCACCCTTAGCACTACCAATATAATATGTGCCTGGCTTAACATTTTCTAATGTATATGTTCCTATCTCATCTGTTACACCTAACTGACCTATTGCTGTACCAGAAGTAACTCCTGTCTTAGCATATATAAGGTTAGTACCTTCACCAGATGCTCCCTTAGCTGCCGCTACAAGAGTAATCTTAGCAGTCTTTTCAACATTAACCTTAATTGTTGCTGTTCCATCTGCTAACTTAGTAGCTCCACTAAGCTAAAGCTTATTGTTATATGTAACACCCTTATATTCTGCTGGTGCTGCTAACTTAATAAATACATTCTTTGAACCCTTGCCAGCTACTGTGAAGTAACCATCTGTTCCTACTGGTGTATCTGCTGTTACCTTGAACTTGCCATCTTCACCTGCATTAGAAACATCAAGGTCATTAGCGTTCATTTCATACTTCTCAATATACTTAACACTCATATTAAATATATCAAGACCATTCTTAGAACCAAGCTTATATGTACCAGCTGGAAGCTCTACTGTATACTTAGCTGCTGTACCATTTTCAAATACTGCATCTGCAAGTGTAACTGTGGCACCGCCATCCTTAGCATACTGTAACTCTGGAACTCCTGAACCTTTCTGGGCTGCTACTAATGTAAGTCTGAAATCCTGCTTTGCTGTAAATGTGATAGCAGACTTTTCTTTTCCATCTGCGAATGATGGACTTCCATCTAATCTTAATGATGTTGTAAGTGTTTCCTTACCATAAGCTACTGACTGACCTGTAACTAACTTTGTCTTGTCACCATTCTTATATACATTAAAGAAACCTGATAATGTATCATCAGCTATAAGCTTACCATCAGCACTAAACTTTGATGCATCTACTGTTGCACCATCAACTGTATATTCTGGTAAACGGCTCTGAACCTCTACATATAAGAAGTTACCACCATTGTCACCACCAAGCCAGTACTGACCAGCTTCATCAAGATTAAACTCAATCTTGTTAACAATGCTTGTATCGTTTTCCATCTCTATAGATGTAGCCTTAGCCCCTGCTTTAGCATACAGGAATGAATGTTTATCTTTAACTGACTTTACTGCAACATAAGCTATAACCTTAACTGGCTCTGTTGTAGTAAATGTTATACCTGCCTGTCCTGTAGATGTATTTAATCCACCTCCAAGATTAAGCGCCTGTGAATATTCACCCATGTTACATTCAAGCTTATCAGCCAATGTCTTTAATGAGTTCTTACCACCCTTAGCAGCAACAGTGAAATAACCATCTGTTCCTACTTTAATATCTTCTGTGACCTTGCCTTCTGCGCCAAACTGCTCAGCTTTAAGGTCAGCGGCATCCATGACATAAGCCTTTTTTGCCACTGCTGTTCCTTCGCTTCCAGTACTTTCAGCTGCAACAACAGCCGCTGGAACAGAAGGGAACATACCTACCAACATAAGTACTGCGCTAAACATAGCGAATACTCTGTTAAAAGTCTTCTTCTTCATAACTTCCTCCTGATATATATTTGATTCACATTTCCAAAAAACTGTACAATATAAACAATTCCTCAATTAAAACAATCAATTCTTTAAATAATTATTATA
>OHDS01000687.1_pt1 | contig 16332 bp, 18 predicted proteins | sample 1567031 | NCBI WGS metagenome assembly OHDS01 (sample SAMEA3879503, study PRJEB24766) | human gut metagenome | biome: human-associated habitat; feature: feces | place: USA | collected 1985/1987
TAATTTGCGTTGCCTGCTCTGCACTTATTTTCGCTGTGTCAATACTTATCTGTAACCTGATTTTTCATGATAAAGATGAAAGCCGTAAGGCTGTTATCCGCTTTGCAACAATCTATTCAAACTGTGCATTTATGTCTTTGCCCCTCCAGAAGGCAATTCTCGGTGATGACGGTTGGTTTTACGGCTCAATTTTCGTTGCCGTATTCAACATTTTTGTATGGACGCACGGACTTGTTTCAATGAGCGGTGACAAAAAACAGCTTTCATTCAAAAAGCTTGTTCTCAACCCCGGTCTTATCGGTGTTCTTCTTGCAATTATCCTGTTTATTACAGGTTTTAAGCTTCCGTACATAATCAGTCAACCGGTTGAATATCTTGCAGCTTTGAACACTCCGCTCCCGATGCTTATTATCGGTTTTTACCTTTCACAGGCTGACTTTAAAAAGGCGTTTACTGACAAGGGCGTATATTTTTCTTCGGCAGTCCGTCTGATTGCTTTACCGATGATTACAGCGGTTGTAATGTCATTGTGCCGTGTCACACCGGTCATTACTATGGCTTGCGTAATTGCCACATCAGCCCCTACTGCTGCAACAACAACTATGTTTGCAACAAAGTTCAACAAGGATGTTGAGCTGTCGGTTAGTATCGTTGCCGCAACTACAGTATTTTCACTTGCAACAATGCCGCTTGTCGTAATGCTTACGGGCATGATGAGCGGATTTAGTAGTTAATGTAAAATGGAAAATTGAAAATGGAAAATTATGGTCGGCGGTGTGCCACCGCAGACCTTTCGAGAAGATAGTTGAGATAAATGAATTGCATTGATGCCCGAAACGGCATTGATGCAATTTTTATTTTATATGAATTTAACTGTTTAATTGCAGAGGAAAACCGTATTCTCCCGTTAGTAATGGCAGAAAATTTATGTTCTCGAATTGGGAACGGTGGCTCGCCGTAAAAATATATGGAAATCTCGGCTAAAATTTGATATAATGAACACATAAAAATATATAATCCTTTGAGGGGGACTGTATTATGTCGAGAAATCCTATGCAAAAACAGAAGCTTTTGTATCTGCGAAAAATTCTTCTTGAAAAGACCGATGAAAATCACGGGCTGACTTCAAGTGAAATTCTGGCAGAGCTTGCGTTGTACGGAATTACTGCGGAGCGAAAAAGTCTTTACGATGATTTGCAGGTGCTTGAAAAATTCGGAATGGACATCTGCAAGAGCAAATCATCAACCGTTAAATATTATGTTGCAAGCAGAGAATTTGAACTGCCCGAGTTGAAGCTTCTTGTTGACGCAATTCAAAGCTCAAAATTCATTACCGAAAAAAAGAGCATTTCCCTCATTCATAAGCTTGAAGGGCTTGCAAGTGTTCACGACGGCAAGGAACTGCAACGGCAGGTTTTTGTCGCAAACAGAGCCAAAACAATGAATGAACGAATTTATTATTCGGTTGACAAAATTCAGAATGCAATAGCACTTAACCGCAAAATCTCGTTCAAATACTACCGTTGGGAACTCGATTTTTCGGGAACGGAGCGAATTGTCAAGCGTGAAAAAATCAGGAACGGCGGATACACGGCATCACCGTGGGCGCTGTGCTGGGATGATGAGAATTACTATCTCATTGCCTATGACACCTGTGCCGACAGTATAAAGCATTACCGTGTTGACAAAATGGACGATATCGAGGTGCTTGACGATGAGCGTGACGGGGGAAAGACCTTTGAAAAATTTGATCCTGCAGATTATTCAAAGTGCGTTTTCTCAATGTTTGGCGGTGAAAAAGCTACGGTTAAGCTGTCGGTTGACAATGACTGCATAGGTGTTATTGTTGACAGGTTCGGCAGGGATATTTTTGTTACAAAGGAAAGCGACACAACATTTGGTGTATCGGTTGATATTATGACAAGCAAACAGTTCTATGCTTGGGTATTCGGTCTTGGCGGAAAGGTCAGAATTATATCACCGCAAAATGTTGTTGATGAATTTAAAAAGCAGCTTGAAAATGTGAACGATTCATTTTAATTGCCATACGGTTGGCAATATTTCATATTAAAATCGTTAAATAATAATGTCTGATTCGGAAACAATCATAACAATTATCAGTAGAAAAATTGATACATTATTGCGTAGAATTAAAAATCAATTAACATACAGCAGACAGCGGAATATTTAAAATTTGCACTAATTGCAGTTTATACATTTATTTTTTGCACATTTGTCGTAATTATTGACTTTATTGTGCATAAAGTCTATTATATTGTTGCAGTGATTATTTGTGTTGTTTTTAGACACAAAATGTTTGAAAACATAATTTTTTAGAATCGGGGTTATTATTATGAATTTTGATTTCTTGCGTTCGGCAACCGCATCCAGTTCAGCTTACAGAGTAGTCTGCGGTGAAATGATTATTGACAGCAATATGTGGAATGTTCACAACGAGGTTCTTGTGGCTGTTGTAAGGGACGGCTATATGACCGTTGAAATGGGTGCTGACACTTATTCGCTCTCAACAGGCGACATTTACTTTATTTCACCTAATCAGAGATACAAAATTAATAATACAGGCAACGCAAGAGTTGACGTTATTCTTCTTAACCTTTCAAATCCTGCATCGCTCACTCAGGAGTTTATTCCGCAGAGTCTGATCAGAGGTCTTGTAACAGGCAACTGCACTCACTTTGCAAAGGTTACGAGAGGCGACTATCGTTATAACAATCTTATTGACGATATGAACACGGTTATTTCTGCCGAGAACGAAAAGCACGAGTTCTTCCAGATTCTTGTTCACGGCAAAATGTACGACATTTTCTATATTCTTTTCTCATCGGGTCTTGTTAAGATTTGTGATGTTGAGGCTCAGGGCAAAAAGTACCGTGCTCTCCGCAGAATTACGGAATATATCAACAACAACTTCTGCGACAGCATTACTCTTGATACAATAGCTCAGACAACAGGTCTCAGCCGTTACTATGTGTCGCATCTCTTTAAGGAGCTTATGAATACAACATTTGTAAACTACCTTAACGAGCTCAGACTGACAAGAGCCGCAATGCTTCTTACCACAACGGACACTCCCGTTATCGAAATTGCAGGTATGTCGGGCTTCAACAACATTTCAAACTTTAACAGAGCATTCAAAATGTACTACGAAACAACACCTTCAAAGTACAGAAGAGCCGAGAAACAGTCATTTTAAATAAGTATTTTCAAAATAAAAAGCCGGTGCATATGCGTCGGCTTTTGTTTATGGTAATAATTTGTCCGCTTAGGTAATATTGTTTAAAAAAGGCAGTTCATTTTTGTAGAATGCTCAAATTGAAAAGAAAAGCATACCGTGGTATAATTATTATGTTTGTGACAGCGTGTTTTTTGTGCGTCATTTGTGTTTAGAAGTATTAAACGGCGGTGAAACGATGAAGTTTTTCAATAAAAATATAAACAAGGTTTTGTCGGTTGTGCTTGTTGTAGTATCTGTTTTGGTAGTTTTGCAGTTCGTCTGCTCAAACGGTACTCTCAATGCCGGAGAAACTCCGACAGAATCGGCAATGGCAAGGGTAAATCCGAATATTCGGAAGATTGTTCCGACAACAACTGTTTCCGCAACAACCGTACCCGTTGAAACAACAACGGCAAAGCCTAAAGCAACCAAGGCAACAACTCAGCCTCAGACAAAAGCCACAAAGGCAACAAAAGCGACAACTCAGCCCGTGACAACAACACAGGCAACCGTTCCGTTTGCTACGGCAATTCCGCCGAAAGAGCCTGTTGATTACCAATCTCAATGGGACGCAGGTTATCTTGTGGCAATTGACAATCCGGACAAAACCTATGAATGCTCCAAGGTAACGCTTACCGATGAGGACAGGGATCTTCTTGAAAGACTTTGCATGGGCGAATTCGGTTCGGGCGGTTTTATAGGAGCGGCGCTCATTGCTCAGTCGGTAAAAGATGCAATGTGCTTTGACGGTTATCCGACAGTTGCCTCGGTTATCGAGAACTGCCATTATACCGGCAGTACCAAAATCGGCACAAATCAGGAATGTATTCAGGCGGTAAGCTATATTTTTGACGAAAACAAGGATGCCGTTCAGCACCGCATTATGTATATGTATAATCCCGATATGGTTCAGAGCGCTTTCCACGAAAGTCAGAACTATATCCTGACATATCAGACTGTCAGATTTTTTGACAGGTGGGGGTATTGACGAAAATCTTTGATTTTCGTCAGCTAAATTCACGCAAGCGTGAGCTAAATTTGCTATGCAAGCTAAATTATCCTGCGGATAGCTAAATTGTCCTGACGGACAGGTAAAAGTTAATAGTTAATAGTGAAAAGTTACGGTCGGGAAGATACATTGCAAAATGCAAAGCTGTATTTCCCGACCGTTTATTTTATCATAAAACTGTATACTATGTCTTTGCACTGTTGTATACTATGTTACTACACTGCACATACTATCCGCCCGCAAGTAAAGACACAAACATTGCGACATTTATAAAATTTGTTTTGACACATAATTTGTGTTATTACCTATCGGTGTCCGATGAACGCCCGTACCGTAATCAAAACTCAACAACCTCTTTTTCTTCAATTTTGTCTGTCGGTTCGGTTTTTTCTTCGGAATATTTATCCTTGAAACCGTCAATTACTTCGCAGATGATTTTTGTTGATGTCATAAACATTACTCTGATTTTGAATTTTTTCTTGACATACTTATTGACTGCGCCGGCGCCCATTGTGCCGTTGGCTTTGGTGTACGGCGAATTTGCGATATAGCCGACCGTGCCGATGTTTTTCATCGTGACCTTAATTGCCTCGCTGTCATACGGGTTGTTGTGTTCCTTTTTGCATGTCAGTTTTTTGCCGATGCTGAACGGATTGAAACCGTAGTAATATTTCATTCCCGTGATTGTAACATAAACCTTTTTCATAATAATTTCCCCCTTTGATTTTGTGGATTATCGTCTGCGGCGATTTCTGCGGTGGGTGGGTTTCTTTTTTATCCCCATAATCGTCTTTACAGAACCCGACACAGCGTATGCCGTGAAGATGTAGACACAGAAATTCAGCATTATTATTCCTCCTCGTTTTCATTTGCCTTCCTTACTGTATCTATATTTTATCAAAAGAGGTGTCCGATAAAACGGACTTTGGTAATGACCGCAAGCGGTCATTACAGTGGAATTCGCCGTTGGCGAGTGAAATCTGACTTTGTCAGGTGAAATCGTCCTGTCGGACGGTGAAATTGCCCCATTGGGCAGTGGTGGTCGTGAAGACAGTCTGCAAAATGATAAACAAAAGTTCCCGATTAATTTGATTCGCTATGCGAATCAATCTGTAGGATACAAAACAAAAATGCATCAGAGCCTTGCCGGGCTTCTGATGCATTTTATTTATCTGACTGTCTTTTCAAATTATTGACGGTTGCACACCGCCATCCTTAATTTTCAATTTCCCATTTTACATTTTCAATTTATAAACTGGGAACGGTGACTCGCCGTTATTTAAGTGTTTTCATACATTGCTTGAATGTTTCGATTACATACCATGCTTCATCGTCTGTGAGAGTTGAGTTCATCGGGAGGGTGAGCTGGTTTTTGTGCATATTATACGCATTCGGATAATCGGTAATCTTGAAACCACGCTTGCTGTATGCCGAAAGCAACGGCAATGGCTTGAAGTGGACATTGCACATTACGCCGTGGTCAGCCATCATATTATAGAACTTGTTACGGTATTCTGCGTCTTTGCCGATAAATCTTACAAAGTAAAGGTGACCGCTGCTGCGGTGGTTTTCATCGCAGTGATTAAGCACCTGAACAGGCAAATCCTTAAATTCTTCGTTGTAAAGCTTTATAAGTTGATGTCTGCGGTCAAGCATTTGATCGTAGCGTTCAAGCTGAGCCACACCGATTGCGGCAAGTACATCGGTCATATTACACTTGTACTGAGTGTCAACAACATCATATTCCCACGATGCGACTTTGTTTTTTTGATATGCGTCCTTGGTCTGACCGTGAAGAGAGAGAAGCATATACTGCTTGTACATTTCTTCCTCGTCAATTCCGTCATGTGAACGGTGAACAGCCGCACCGCCCTCGGCAGTTGTCATATTCTTTACAGCGTGAAAGCTGAAGTTTGTGAAGTCGGCAATTTCACCGCACATTTTACCGTGCCATTGCGCACCGAATGCGTGAGCGCCGTCAGCCATAACAATAACTCTGCCGAACTTTTCCTGAAGCTCATTGCGTGGATTGAAAACGCCTTTCTTTCTTTCAACAGCCTCAAAAATACGGTCATAGTCGCACACAACACCTGCAAGGTCAACAGGAATGATAACCTTTGTATTGTGGTTGATTGCCGCCTCCATTTTATCATAGTCCATTTCAAAGCTTCCGCTTTTGCAGTCAACCATAACAGGCTTTGCGCCCACATGGTAGATGATTGATGCGGTTGCCGTGTAGGTGTATGCCGGAACGATAACCTCATCTCCCGGACCGATGCCGAGAATACGCAGAGTAAGTTCGGCACAAGAGGTCTGCGATGAAAGACAGACAGCCTTTTCCGTGTGACATCTTTCTGCAATACGGCTTTCAAAAAGCTTTGTTTCGGGACCTGTTGTAATCCAGCCCGATTTCAGAACCTTTATAACTTCGTCAATTTCTGCCTGAGAAAGGTCAGGCGGCGAAAAGGGAATTTTTCTCATTTTAAATTTCTCCTCGGATACAGCCTGTGTTAAGCGTTGCCGCACACAAACTATAGACAAATCTGAAAATATTGCACTCTTTTAACCGAAACAAAAGTTGCAACCGATTGCAAGCAGTACAAAGGTGCATCAGCTCATCGGAATTTCGGCAAAAGGTTAAATCTTTACTGAAATTCTAAGTTTCAATCGCCAAACGGGCAAATGACACATATATTAAATTATACAACGCAAGTCATAAAAAGTAAAGTTCCAAAATACCCAAAATATACTCTGAAAATGCGGTTTTGTATGGTGTATGAGCCGTATTGCAGTTGATTTTCAGCTTTTTTCGCTTTCGGAGGCTTTCTTTTGCAGATATTTCTTTTTTGTTGCAAGACCGCCTCTTATGTGCCTTTCGCTTTTGTTGGTGTCAAGAATTTCCCTCACCTGTCGGTAAAGTGCAGGGTTAAGTACTTTTAGCCGTTGGCTGACATCCTTATGCACGGTGCTTTTGCTCACACCGAACTTTTTTGCCGTACTTCTCACGGTTGCCTTGCTTTCGATTATGTATTCACCGAGCATTGCCGCTCTTTCTTCTACGATACCTTTCACATACAGCCCTCCTGTCTGTCCTCCTTAGGGGGGACATCTGTAATAGATTGTATGTGCAGACAGCGGATTGTATGACGGTATAGTTTAGCATGTTTTATTGCGTTTTATTGTGTTTTATCTGTAATTAAACTAAATTTTTGTATAAACAGACAAATTAGTGTTCATAACTTCGGTGTTTATGTGAATTGAATTGTTGTGCCTGTGAATGGTATAATTTAGTTGTAAAAGTCAGAGAAAATCAAATTTTTTTGTGCATTTTGCATCTTTGACTCAAGAAGGGGAAATATACATGAAAAAATTAACAGGTAAATTATTTGCAATGATTCTCACGGTATCGGTTGCAGTCTCCTGTGCGGTGTCAACGGGTATTTTTACAGCTTCGGCATACACAGCGCCGAAAGAGGGCAAAATTTTTTATAACAAAACAATGTACGACAAATACGGTAAGGCTGAAGGTATGGTTCTTGACAGCCTTAAAAATTTTGACGAGGAAATTGATATCAGCAGTCTTAATGTTCCGAGAAGCGATGCTGCGGAATTTTTTAAGGTGCTGACCTTGACTCATCCGGAGCTTTACTATGTGAATCAGGGATTTTCGTACTCCTACTATCCGTCAGAGGATAAGGTTACGTCAATCTATCCCGAGTACACAATCAGCAAGAGTGAGTATGCAACACAGAAAAAGTCGCTTGATAAAGAGGTTGAGAGAATTCTTTCGCTTGTGGACGAGAATATGACCGATTCCGAAAAGGCTCTTGTAATCCACGATGAGCTTGCCATTATGAGCGAGTACAGCACATCGGATTACAACAAGGCTGATATTTACAATTCGCTTGTTGAAAAAACTTCCGTATGTCAGGGCTATGCGCTTGCATATTCTTACATTCTTTCACTTGTCGGAATAGACTCCGAACTTGTTGATTCAAACTCAATGAACCATATGTGGAACAAGGTTCACATCGGCAACGCTTGGTATAATGTTGATGTTACATGGGATGATCCTATTAATGACCGACCGGGACACGCTCAGCATACATACTTCCTTTTGAGTGACAATGCCATTCAGAATCTTCCGTCAAAGCACTATGATTACACAATAAGCTACGGTGCAAATTCGACAAAATATGATAATTACGAAATCCATAATTTCGACACAAGGCTTTGCGAGGTTAACGGTGAATTTTACGGCTTTGTCAACAACAATTCTTCAGCTAACAAGGGTGCATTGTTAAAATACAAGCTTGACAGCAATACATATGAGAAAAAGCTGAAATTGAACGAAAGATGGAGCGCGGGCGGTAATTCCTACTGGATAAATACATTTATGAGCCTTGAAAAATACAACGATACTCTGTATTTTAATACCTCCGACGCCGTGTATTCATACGATGTTGAAACAGGCAGACAGGCAGTTGCCGCATCCGACATCAACGGTGTGTCCGCATCATCAGGCAAGCTTTGCTACGGCATGGTTCTCAAGGGCGACGCAATGTATGTTGCCGTGTCGGATTCTCCGAACAACAAGGCTACTTTGCAGTATGTAAAAAGAGTTGACAAGAGCAACCTTGCAATCGGTATGACAAACTATGTTATGACTGCAAGCACCAATTCAGCCGAAAAGGCATATTACGGTGACGCAAACGGTGACGGCAAAATAAATATTTCCGATGCAACCGCAATTCAGAAAGCAATAGTGGGTCTTGTCAATCAGAACGAGATAGAGCGTATAAACTCTGATGTAAACTTTGATTCCGATATTACCGTCATTGACGCAACCACAATTCAGAGGTACATTGTAGGGCTTATATAACGGCAAGCCGTTGGCAAATTGAAAATTTAGGACTGCGGTGGTACACCGCAGTCCTTTTCGGAAGATAGTTAGATAAAGGAATTGCACCAATGCCCGATACGGCATTGATGCAATTTTTGCTTTATTTAATAATTTTAATTTGTACAAATCTTTGCGTAGCTATCTACAGGCGTATAATATCCGCTCAAATTGTCTTCCCGACCATAATTTTCCATTTTACATTTTTAATTTTCAATTTTATGCCCGAACCGTACACCGTTACTGTTCAATATCGCTATTGATTTACCCATGCAATTATGCTATAATTCTAAGGATATAGTGTATTAACGGAGGCTTTGGAATGCTGGATTCATATGTTGAAATTGACCTTGACAAAATCGGTGCAAATGCCCGTGCGATAACACAAAAATACAGCGACTACAAATATTTTATTGCCGTTCTCAAGGGTGACGGTTACGGTCACGGTATGGAAGTGGCAAATGAAATGTACAAAAACGGCATTAACTATTTTGCCGTGTCCTCTCTTGAGGAGGCTCAAAGCTTTCGTAAGGTCAACAAGGACGCTCAGCTTTTGTGCCTGCATCCGGTTCATCTTTCGAGAATTGAGGAGGCAAAGCGGCTTAATCTCACCATTGCCGTGAATGAGCTTGACTACCTCAAAAGGTTGCTTGATTTGAACATTGACTGCAATTTCAAGGTTCATCTCCAGATTGATACAGGATTTAACCGCCTCGGCTTCAAGGATAAGAACGAGGTTAAAATCGCCGTTGAAATTTTGTTCTTGAGGGAATTTATCAGCATTTTGCAACAGCCGGAATTTTTGATCCCCATTGGGACGAGCAGGTCAGAAACTTCAAGGAGCTTACATCGCTTATTGATTTGAATAAAATCCCGATTGTCCATATGGGCAGTTCCGTTTCAATGCTCACCCACCCGAAACAGCCTTTTACAACAGGCGTGAGAATGGGCATTGCAATCTACGGCTACAATGTTGCCCCTGATTCTCTTTCAAATTCGCCAAAGGACAAACTCCGCAAAATGCGAAACAATTACTTCATTAAGAAGTACAACATCAGCGAAACATATTTTGATGTAAAGATAGATTTACAGCCGGCTATGAAGATGAAAACCCGTATTCTTCAGCTTAAAAAGGTGAACAAGGGCGAGTGGTTCGGCTACAATGCGTCATATACGGCAGATGAGGATATTATTCTTGCAATTCTTCCTGTCGGCTACAACAACGGCATCGGTCACGCAAATCACGGCAGAAGGGTTGTTATTAACGGCAAAAAATATCCTGTTGTCGGTGAGATGTGTATGAATATGACGGCTGTTAAGGTTGATTCATCGGTAAAAATTGATGACGAGGTAACACTCCTCGGTGACGGCATAACAGTTGGAATGTTCGGCAGAAGTTCGGGTATGGGCAATGCCGAGGCGCTTGTGAATATAGGCAAGAACAATCCGAGATTTTATGTAAAAGACGGTAAGGTTGTAAAGGAGAAGTAAGATGGCAGTTTCGGTACACAAATGGCTTTTGAATAAATTCAGAGATATTAACCACAGCAGAATGGATAAGCACATTGACATTATCGCCAAGAACAGCGGTAAGTCAAAGGCTTATATCAAGTTCGACATAATCCGCAACTTTCTCATCAGAGGCACAGGCTACACGGACTATTTCCGTTGCGATTTTATCAACCTTTCGGCTAAAGAGAAAAAAACCTTTGTAACTGCAAAAACTTTCTACAAAATTCTTGAATATCTCAACGATGAGGAATATATCGTTCTTCTTCGTGACAAGCTTGTTTTTGACGAGCTTTTCAAAAAGTATCTCAAAAGAGATTTCATCAACCTTCGCACAGGCAGTAAGGAAGATTTCAGGAAGTTCCTTGACGGCAGAGAAACCGTTTTTGCAAAAGATCCGACAGGCGAGGGCGGTCACGGCATTTCAAAAATCACCGTTGCCGATGTAAAGGACAGCAACAAGCTTTATGATGAACTCAAGGCAAACGGTCAGCTTCTTGTTGAGGAAGCAATCGTTCAGAGCGATGACCTCAACGAAATCAATCCGTGCGTTGTAAATTCATGGCGAGTTGTTACGCTCTATAAGGACGGCAAGGCGCATATAATAAATAACGCTCTCCGTATCAATCAGGACGAGTCGAATGTTATCGGCTGTACAAATGACCTCTACCTCAGCCTTGATGCAGACGGCAGAATCGACAGTAATGTAATTGACGACTATGGCAATGTTTATGACAAACACCCGATGACAGGCAAAAAGTTCTCCGAGGTTAAGATTGCAGGCGTTCGAGAGGCTCTTGACATGGTTGTTGAGGCAGCGGAAAAGATTCCGCAGGTGAGATATATCGGTTGGGATATCGCCTTTTCAAAGAACGGTCCCGTTATGGTTGAGGGCAACGAGTACCCGGGCTATGGACTTTTGCAGTTTTATAAACTAAAAGGCAAACGCACAGGCCACCTGAAAGAAATCGCCGATGTCCTCGGTGACGAGATGAATAACATTAAGCTTTGATTATTCAGCAAAAACTTTATAATAAAAACAAAAAACAGCACCGAAGTAATATCGGTGCTGTTGTGCGTTGTGTGTATTGCTTTTTAATAATCTTCACACAGCCATTGTCGAATTTGAAGAAATCTGAATATCTCGCCATATTTTGTTCTCGCATCCTATATAGACAATTTTGAATGTATAAACTCTTGCCATAATATGTACCGCCTTGTGCTAATTTGTTCAAATCCAATTATTCACAAAATCCCGTAGCATCCATTCGGGGGCTGACTCAATAATATCATATAGTGCAGATTGAGCCTCCGATTTTGTCATTTTTGAAATCCTATGATTTAGAATATCGCAGACAACCTCTCTGAAATCTTCGTCAAATTCATCATCTTCATCAAAATAATCATTGTCATAATCATCGTCAAACTCGGGCTCATCATAGCTTTTGAGACTTTTGTAATATTCCTCGGCTTTTTCGGGAAATGCAGAAAAATATATTGCAATTTTGTGCTTGCAGACCTTTCTGTTACCTTCCGCAAACGGACAATTACAAAATGATTTTTTTATATGAATAATATCAATGTGAACATCGTAAGGCTTTTCCGCAGATCCCGATACTTTGCCCTCATATTCATTTTCACTTGTCTGTTTAAAGGAAATCACATTCCCTTTTTTATAATAATCGTATCCACGCTCAATAGATGCATATCTCGCATTCTCAAGTAATCCCATTATGCCCTCCTCATTGTTAATTCAAAGTATCTTCCCCCTCGTTATAGAGAGACTCGTTGATTTCTACAACGCTTTTGTTGTTATTCATATTTATGATTATAATGCTGTCACGCTTGATTTTTGGATAGAGAGGTGAGAGCCCTGCAATTTTAAGGACGCTGTTGGTTTCATTTACCGACAGACCCATTCCTATTGAAAGGCAAATTAGTTTATCCCTTTTCGGGGCAGTTTTCAAGCCTGAAAAAATCTGATAGGCATAGCCGTCGCTGAGTTCGGCTTTACGAATGACCTCCGCTTTTGTAAGATTCCTTTCGTTCAAAAGGTCGGTAAGGTATTCCGAGAGATTTTTGCTTATCATTGAATCCCTGTTTGCGTTTTCGTATTCTTCAAATGTGTTGAAATTTTCAAGTTCTTTTAAAAGTTGAGTTGTGGTTTTGCGTATCATAATCAAAAACTCCCTGAATTAAAGTTTTGTAAGTTTCCAAAACTATTTTAACATGATATAATAAGCAAGACAAGTATAGTTAGACCTATACTTTTGCAAAGTGCTTATTATGTCAATTTATATTCCCCTCAAATTTTGCTGTGCAAAATTCTCGATGGGTGATTCTATCATAACTCATTTCATGATTTATGATAGAATAAGTACAGCAAGTATTATTATACTAATATTTTTGTTATGTGCCTGTAAATATTGTGAGGAAATGTAATGGAAAATAATTGGATTGATACGGTGATTAATGAACAATATCAGTTTGTGCGATTGCTTAAACGAACAGATAAAACGGAAATCTGTGTTTTTAGGCATAAGGAACTCGGCAAACAGATTGTAAAATGCACATTAAAAGGTTCGGGAGAGGTTTACTTTGCCCTCAGGACACTTTCGCACCCAAATATTGCAAATGTTTACGATGTTGTCAAAACTGAAACAGGAGTCACCGTTCTTGAAGAATATGTTGACGGTCAGACCGTGGCAGATTATCTGCAAACGGGATTGTATTCTCCGTCAGGTGTGAGAAAAGTTATTTCATCTCTTTGTGACGCACTTGATTTGTTACATTCGCACCAAATTATACACAAGGATATTAAGCCTGAAAATGTGATGATTGACAGCAACGGTAATGTAAAGCTGATTGATTTTGATGCGGCAAGGCTGTACAAGCCCTATCAGTCGAAAGACACACAGGCTATTGGCACAATGGGATATGCCGCACCCGAACAGTACGGAATTAATCAAACCGATGAAAGAACCGATATTTACGCAATAGGTGTTTTGATGAATGTTATGCTCACAGGTCAGCCACCTGAAATTCGCCTTTATAACGGCAGGCTGAAAAGGGTGATTGTAAAATGCACCCAGACAATTCCCGACAACCGCTATCAAAATGTTAAAGAATTGAAAAGAAATCTTTAAAACAGAATAAAACTGTGCTGACAGCACAGGACAAAAATACCGTCTTTGATTATACTTTAATTAGAGTTTAATCAAGGACGGTAATTATTTTGTGGATTTTTAACAAATTGTTTACAACTTGTCAATGTTATCGGCAAGAACTCTTACCGTGTTTAGAAATGTGGTTACTTTGGTTTTGTCGGTGTCTTTAAGCACGCTGTTAATTTCGTTAAGCATATGTTTGTTTTCGACCGAATCAAATACAAGCCAGTCAATGCTTGTGTCAAGTGCCTGAGAAATGCGGAAAAGAACATCAACGGAAAGTATTCTTGTTCCACGCTCAATGTGCCCAATGTGTGCCGCAGAAAGTTCGCACAATTCGCCGAGCTGTTCCTGCGTCAGACCCTTTTCAATCCGCTTATTTTTTATCCTTTTGCCGAGAGCTGTATAATCAATATTTTTGTTCATAAGTAAAACCTCAGAATCCTATATATAGTCTATTTTAAACTTTTTGAACAAAAAAATAAATTTACTGTAAGCATTTATTATTGACTTGTAGCATTATTTGTGCTAAACTTATTTTACAACAGATGAAATTTTTATGAACTTTGACAGACATCATCTTTGCCGTCTGTAATAAATAAAATTTTTAGGAGGAAGAGTAGTGAGCAAATTTTGCGAAAAATGCGGAAATCAGTTAAATGATGATGATGTATTCTGCGAAAAATGCGGAACTCGTGTAGAGTCAGGGGAAATGACAAATAGCACAGATACAGCACAGTCTGTATCGGGAAGTGTTTCACAACAAGCAACCGTACAGCCTGAGGTTGTGATTCTTCAAAAGAAAAAGATGAATCCGTTAAAAATAATCATTCCGATTGTTTCGGGAGTGCTGGTCGTTACACTGGTTATTGCGTTAGTAATGATGCTTGGCAAAAGTGTGGTAAAAACATCGAAAGACGGAAAAAAGGTGTTTGCGTTTAACCCAAAAGAATTTGTAGAGCGTTACAATAAAACTAATGCCGATGTTTTGACATCTGAATTTGATTTTTCTTCATTTGAACATAGCACTAACGATGACGGTAACGATTTGTATAAAAAGACATACAGTGATGCGGCATATGTGTTGTTTACTGACGGGGCGGGTTATGCCAGTAATGTTGAAACAATCAAATATTGGTATGATTCAGAAGAAAGCTATACACCGCCGGGCGGCATTGTCAGGGAACTACGTGCAGTATATCCTGATTTATCTTACGATGAAGCTGAATCAATTTTAATTGCTGCAAAAAAGATTAGTTATTTTGGATATGAATATCGTGATGTGAAAATTTCGTACGAATACAATAAAAATAATAGTACTCAGAGTTGGTTTATATCACCTAAATAACAGGAGGAAAATATGTTTTGTTCAAAATGCGGAAATAAGCTTGATGATGACGCTGTATTTTGTTCTGCTTGCGGAAACAAAGTGGCAAGCAATCAGAATGTAAACACACAGCAACAGACTGATAATGCGACACAGCAGTCGGTGTACACACAACAGGCTAATCAACAGACAAATCAATCCTATTCATACGGACAGGGCGTTCCGTACGGAAATCAGCAAACTGTAAATTATCAGACATATCAGGTTTCATACGGAAATTCTCCGCTTGAGGAGCTTCGCAAAAAGTTACAAATAGATATGATAATTTGGATTGTTGTTGCAAGTATTCAGGCAATTCTTGCGGTGTACTTTTTTATAACAGGAATGACATTGTCCTCGTATTATCTCGGCGATTTTGCAGGGAATTATTACATAAACGGAATTGCGCTTGCAATTGTTTCTGTATTGAACTTTGTAAGTTCATACAAGACAAGCAACATGCGTACAAGGATAGCAACAGTGCCGACAGGAATTGTCGGTGAGTATGAAGCTTTGGCACCGTATGTTGTCAATCTTGTATATAACGCAATTTTCGGCGGATTGATTGGTATTGTGGGTTCAATTTACGGTTTTGTTATCCGCAGTTATGTAATGAAAAACAAATTCTATTTTGTAAAAATTGAAGAAAATTACAGAAAGAACCCACACGCTAATTTTTGGCGTTGCTCAAACTGCGGAAGAGTCAATCCGTCATTTGAAGAAATTTGTATATGCGGTGTCAAGAAAGATGACGCACGAAATACACAATGAGTTTTGAGAGGTAGTGCAAAAAGATGAACAAAGATACCATATTGAAAATAGTAGGAGTTGGGTGCGGAATACTAATTGCAGTGCTTGGATTGTATTTTATGTTTTCTGCATAATTTTGATGAGATTGATAAATGGGAGGAATAAAAATGAAATATTGTTCAAAATGCGGTTCGCCAATAAATGATGACGCTGTGTTCTGTGCAGGTTGCGGAACAAGGGTTAGTGATAACAACACAAATCAAAATGCTGAAAACTTACAGCCAACAGCGGAACAAACAACAAACGAAGAAAATCCAAATGTGACAAATACCGTTCCGCTTCAGCAACAAAGTGTGTTTGCTAATGTGCGATAAAGAAGTAATAGAAGTGTAAAAA
>OHDS01000706.1_pt1 | contig 16042 bp, 14 predicted proteins | sample 1567031 | NCBI WGS metagenome assembly OHDS01 (sample SAMEA3879503, study PRJEB24766) | human gut metagenome | biome: human-associated habitat; feature: feces | place: USA | collected 1985/1987
GCAAGCAATACTATCGGATATGCAATCGCACAGGCTATTCTCGCCCCATATATGACACCACAGGATCATAAAAACATGCTTACAGAACAATATATTGATAACTGGGCCTATCAAGCCAACGTACGAAAAGATATTATCCGCTTTGCGGAAAGTAAACATACCAAGGGGAAAATTACGCCGGAAGTAAAAGAAGAAATGATTGCATCTCTGCAAGATTTTGCTAAGAAAAAGTTAAACTTAAATCCCCGAACTATCTCTGCTGATTTCCCTTGGAACCGTTTTTTTGAAATCGATGCACTTGTCTCCAACACTCCTAAATATCCGCTTTATCTGACTGCTGCAGAAAAATACAGAAGATTTGAAGAGGAACAAAAAAAGAAAGCTGCTGAAGAAAAGTCTAAAAAAGAATCTGCAGTAAAAGGGAAAAACGGACTCCTAAAGAAAGATACTATATCCAATGATTCGGAAAAAAATGCTTCACAAATTATCACCCATTAATTAATCATGCAAAAGCCTGATAACAGATACAATCATTTTAATCTGTTATCAGGCTTTTATCTTAAACCAACGATCCATTAAACAGGTCAATCATGAGACGACTAATCTGTACCTTTTCCATATAAGTGAAGTTTCCTAATATTCGTTTAGGCCAGACTTTATCATGTTGCCGGATCAGAATGGAAAGACAAACATTACCTTAACTTGCAGCACCTGTTTGAAGCGAAAAAGGAGTGGATTCAAGAACGGAAAAGTATCGGTTGATTTGATATTACTGAAGGTATTTCTGAATTCACGAAAAATTATTGACGCAACCATTGATAAAACCTTAATCCTAGTATTTACACAAAATTTGAAACTCTCATTTCAATATAGAAAAAACATCGGATATTTTACCGATGCTTTTTCTAACTATTTTTCTACTGGATATACACTAACTTGTCTTCTATCACGGCCAAGGCGTTCAAAATGAATTTTCCCTTCTGCAACGGCAAAAAGTGTATCATCTTTTCCCAACCTTACATTCAAACCTGGATGGATGTGGGTACCTCTCTGACGAACTATAATATTGCCAGGTCTTGCAATCATACCGTCATGCATTTTGGTTCCCAAACGCTGTGCATTAGAATCACGACCGTTTTTTGTACTGGAAACGCCTTTTTTATGAGCGAATAACTGAAGGTCAAACAGTAACATGTAATTCACCCCTTTACATTTATCAATTTAATAGTATCAGGATATTTTCCCTGAATCATTTTGAGTCCCTGCAACATTGTCTTTACAAGAAGTTCTGATTGCTCATCAGCCTTATCTGCAATGTTTACATTCATAAATCCATTCTCAGAATCATAAGTGCCCTGTTTTCCAAGGATATCACGAAGCCCTAATGCACATGTCAGTGTGACTGCGGATACAGCCGCACAGACAAGATCATACTGGCTATCTCCGACATAGCTGTCGGCATGACCTTTAATTGTAAATCCCTTACAGAATTCTCCGGCACTCAGATACATAGTAACGGTAATCATCAGCCTTCAATTTTTTCAATCTGTACTTTCGTAAATGGCTGGCGATGTCCCTGGCGACGACGATAATTAGATTTTGCTTTGTACTTAAAAATACGGATTTTCTTTTCTTTGCCCTGTGCAAGAACCTTAGCAGTAACTTTAGCCACTGCAACAGTTGGTTGTCCAATCTTAACCGCATCACCGGATATAAGAAGAACTTCTTCAAAAGTTACTTCATCACCTGCAGCTACATCCAGTTTCTCAACAGTAATAATTTTGCCTTCCTCAACGCAGTACTGCTTTCCACCTGTTTTTATGATTGCGTACACGTGTGCACCTCCTTCATACTATACTCGCCGTATACGGCAGCTTCATAACAAAGCATTTACTGGGCCGGTTACGAGCGGTTGCGTCACAGCACCCTGTACAATGACTTAATTATTATACTAAGAAACGGAACTGGTGTCAAACGAAAACCTACCGTTTATTGAGCGTAATACTCTTCTCCTCATTCCGGACCTAATCCATCTCTTTTTTCGCGTTTCTGAACAATATAATGTGCCACCTTCTTTCCGGCCTTATTGATTCGATTTCCTGTATTTCTAAACTTACGTAATGCAGTTGTCTTAGATTCTGTTATCGGTTTCATATCCGTAATAGCACTCATATCCCCTCGTTTCACAGAAGTAGCACGAATACGTTCCGGTTTCAGTAATGCACGGATGGCTTTCATGGTTTTTGCCGGAATAAGTTCCGGATCAAAACTATAGATATCTATTGCTACATATCCCATATCCGGATAGGCATGAATACAAATATGTGATCGTGGACCATAGGCAGATACCGTGATTTCTTCTTCACCATCATGGAAATAAGTATCTTCCACATTAAGCCCTAGATATACCGCACTATCAGACATTGTATTTAAGATCTCCGCTGAGGATAAGAGTATTTCCCTCTTACACCCATAGCAATCTACAAGAAGATGTTTTCCTACATAATCACTCATAATTATTTTCCCTCAATCAAAAATTTACCTCATTATAACAAATACCATCTTTTTTTGCAGAAACTGGAAATACATAATAAGATATGAAAAAAGAAAACAGCCAATAACCGCTTTCTTTTTTCATGTCTTATGTTCTAAGAACCACGTTTACTTTCCCTAAGCTTATTACGATTGTTTCAATCCAATTATCTACTTCCGCATCAGTTAAAGTTCGATCTGACGCTCTGAAACTCAATCGGTACGCCATAGATTTAAATCCGGCCGGTACCTGTTTTCCCTGATAAAGATCAAAAAGATATAATTTTTCCAGATGTTTATTCCCAGCCTGCCGGATAATATTTTCGATATTTTCATTTGATAACTGTTCCGGTACAAGGACCGCAAGATCTCTTTCCGCAGAAGGAAATTTTGGAATTTTTTTATAGTTAGTCGCAGCTCCTGCAAAAATCATAATATCCGGCAGGGAAATCGTGAATCCGTAAACTATTCTTTTTATATTCCATTTATCAAGCACTGCCGGATGTAATTCACCAAATCGTGCAAGAATCACATCATTTTTTACAAATTCTGCTGATACTCCGGGATGGAAAACAGGATAATTCGTACGTCTGATCTTATAATCACGAATAGATAATGCTGAGAGAACATTCTCCATAACTGCCTTAATGTCAAAGAAATCATATTCTCTCTGATCATTAGGATATCCATTTTCTGCAGGCCTTCCACACATAAGTCCTGAAATAAGACTATATTCTTTGGGAAGTTCATCTAATGGAAATCTTTTAGGTTCATAAATATGTCCATATTCAAAAATAGCTACCTGATCATTTTTCTTTGAAAGATTGTATTGCAGAGTATGCATTAGCCCGGGCAGCAATGATGTTCTCATATCTGGATATTCATCCGAGATTGGATTCATGATTGAAATAGCATTATACACGCTGCTATTTTCAGGGAAATTCAATTTTTTCAAATCATTCTTATCCATGAAGCTGTAATTAACAACTTGAGATAATCCATTCTCCACAAGAATATCAGTAACCTTGAAAAGAACTTCTTGCGATGGACTCATAATCCCCTTGGTGACCGCGCTCCATGGTGTGGTAATCGGTATATTAGAATATCCATATACACGTGCTACCTCTTCCGCTAGATCCGGCATTCCATACAAATCCATACGGAAATCAGGAACTGTTACGCGTATTTTCCCATTATCTTCCGCCACTGAAAAGTGGAGACTCTCAAGGATGTCAATCATTTCATTTTTACTTAATTTGATCCCGATATAGTCATTAATTTCATCTATTGTGGTATTGATAATTTGCGGTTCTGATTTGATGGGGTATTCGTCCAACATCCCCGGAGCAACGGTACATGCACCTTGCTCTATCAGCAACTGGCAAATCCGATTAATTGCCATTTCTGTTCTTGCGGGATTGATTCCTTTTTCATATCGACTGGAAGCCTCGGAACGCAGACCTAGCCGCCGTGACGTTCTTCGCACCGAAGCACTATCAAACACTGCCGCTTCCAGAAGTACACTCTTTGTTTTATCAGTAATTTCCGAGTCAAGTCCCCCCATTACGCCGGCAATACAAACAGGATTTCCTGCTTTGTCTGCTATAACGAGATCCGTATGATGCAAAATACGTTCAACGCCATCCAGAGTTTTTAAGTTTTCTTTCTCACCTGCAAACCGACAGGTCAATTCATTTCCTTCTACTTTATCATAATCATAAGTATGGAGCGGTTGTCCAATTTCAAGCATAACATAATTCGCTGCATCCACAATATTATTGATTGGTCGAATTCCATTACTGCGCAAACGGTTCTCCATCCACATCGGAGAACGACCCATTTTTATATTTTCTATCAAACGTCCGCAAAAACGTTTACAATATCTAGCATCAGAAATATGTACAGCAGCACGCCCCTGGATAGGCATTCCACTTTCAGCCCCATTTATAGAAGGAAGCGTTACTTTTCTTTTGAAAACAGCACCTACTTCAAGCGCCATTCCAATCATACTGAAACAATCTGCACGATTAGCAGTTAATTCCATTTCAAAAATCACATCATCCAAATCATACAAAGTATGAAAGTCGACCCCCACTTGCGTATCTGCAGGAAGAATCATAATTCCTTCCTTATTGACACCGGGGAATAAATTCTCGTCCAAGCCAAGTTCACTACAGGAACACATCATTCCTGCCGATTTCACGCCACGAAGCTCACCCGCTTTGATTTTTATATCACCATACTTTAGTCCGCCAGGGGTTCCAGCATCATGTTTTGCAGGCACATGCGCTCCATCTAATGCTACGGGAACAATCAATCCTTCCTTTACATTATTTGCCCCCGTTACAATTTGAATGGAATCTGGTCTGCCAACATCCACATGGCAAATAACCAGCTTATCTGCGTTAGGATGCTTTTCGACCGATAAGATCTTTCCGGTAACAACCCCACTAATCCCTTTCCCAGGATAAATGACACGTTCAACTGGTATTCCATCTATCGTCAGAGTCTCTGCCATTTCTTCCGGATCAAGACCTTTTATATCAACAAGCGTTCCCAACCATTTTAAAGAAACATTCATTTTCTCTCCTCCCGATCAGAACTGTTCCAAGAATCTGATATCATTTTCATAGAAATTTCTGAGATCATCAATTCCATAAAGCAACATAGCAATGCGCTCAATTCCCATACCAAAAGCAAACCCACTTACAATGTTTGGATCATATCCATTTAATTTCAGAACCATGTTGTGCACCATACCGCAGCCAAGTATTTCAAGCCAATCGGGATCATTACTTTCAGAATGTGTTCTGGAAGCAAAGGAAATATCAACTTCTGCTGAAGGCTCTGTAAAAGGAAAATAACTCGCACGAAAACGAATTTTTGTATCAGCCCCAAACAAATCCTTCAGAAATATTTCCAAAGTCCCTTTTAAATCAGAAAATTTAATGCCCTTATCAACAACCAATCCTTCTACCTGATGAAATACTGGAGAATGGGTTGCATCATTATCCCACCGAAAAACTTTTCCCGGTGCAATCATTCTGATTGGTGAATTAGGTATATGCTTTCGAAGTGTCCGAACCTGCACAGGAGATGTGTGAGTACGAAGTAAAATTTCAGAAGTAATATAAAATGAATCCTGCATATCGCGGGCAGGGTGGTCTTTAGGTAAATTCAAGCACTCGAAATTATAAAAATCTTCTTCAATCTCAGGGCCCTCTTCTACAGAATACCCCATTCGAATAAATGATTTCATAATTTCACGTAAAGCCTTATCAAGTGGATGAATATGTCCTGACCTTTGGTGACGTGCAGGAAGTGTTATATCAACTATTTCACTTCTGATTTTTTCTTCAAGTTTTTTTGCTTTCAATTCTTCCAGTTTTTCGGTGAATTGCTTCTCAACCGTTTCCCTGATTGTATTGGCAAGAGCTCCCATAACAGGGCGTTCCGATTCGGATAAATCTTTCATTCCACGGAGAATAGACGTTAATTTCCCTCTTTTTCCGAGAAATGCCACTTTAGTATCCTGAAGCTCTTTTTCATCAATGCATATACGAATCTGTGCCTCTGCATCAGATTTTAATCTCTTTAATTCGTCTTTCATAAATTCGATAATATACGTTTGGATTCGTTCCGTAATCTCGTTCAACGAAAATTTTTCTTCCCCTTGGTATTTCTTTAAATCACCAAGAATTCCTACCATTTGACTTCTTATTGCTGCAGATGCTTCTTTTGACGCAATATTATCTCGGCAATTATTGAGAAGCCCCAGTGCCTTTACCCGTAGTTTCTCCAGTTCAGCCATCTTTCATTCCCCCTTCACGTTACAGATGATCTCTTTTTAACATTCGAAAAAACAAAAAAATACAAAATAAAAAACTCACCCCTAAAGGGGCGAAGTTCATTTCGCGGTACCACCCTGATTTCTCACTTGAAAACTTTAACGCAGCTTTACGTTCAGCCTACTCTATTCAGCAGAATGCTCCGAAGTGAAATGGAAATCCCTATCCCACCGGTGTCTCACTATCACCGACTCCCTGAATGGATTAAAAGAAAACCTCTCTTCATCATTACAAATGATAATATGAAATTATTGTAGCATCATGAATATAAATGTCAAGATGCTGCAATAATACCTTGATTCACTAATAATTAAGTATGATTAAAATGTTGCCTCATTAGCAATAACTAACCTTTGTACCTGATTCGTACCTTCATAAATCTGCATAATTTTTGCATCACGCATATATTTTTCCACCGGGTTCTCTCTGGAATAACCATTACCTCCCATAACTTGTACGGCAGTCGTTGTTACTTCCATTGCTGTATCTGATGCAAAACACTTTGACATGGCGGAATATAATCCGGCTTTTTTATCTTTATTCATTTGTGCAACACATGCTTTATAAGTAAGGATTCTGGCCGCCTCAGTTTTCATAACCATATCGGCAATCATCTGCTGCACCATTTCAAAAGTTGCAATTTTTACGCCAAACTGTTTTCTATGGTGAGAATATGCCACAGCAACCTCAATCGCAGCCTGGGCAATCCCAACTGAAATAGCCGCAACAACAGGACGTGACATCTGCATCGTCTGCATAGCAATCATAAATCCGCGCCCTTCTTTTCCTACTCGCGCAGAATCCGGTACAAAGCAGTCCTCAAAAATAATTTCAGCCGTCGCTGAAGCACGGATCCCCATCTTATCCTCTTCTTTGCCAATGGAAATTCCTTTTGTATCAGCATCTACAAGAAATACAGTAAGACCTCTGATTCCGCCTCCTTCTCTTGTATTGGCAAAAAGAGTAATCTTGTCAGCAATAGGAGCATTTGTGATAAAACATTTTGTCCCATTTAAAATATAGCCGCCTTCAACTTTTTCAGCACGACAGGAAACCGCCCCCGCATCAGAGCCTGCTCCGGGCTCTGTTAACGCAAAACATGCCATTCCTCCCCGGTTTAGACAGTCAAATAAATCCCTCTTCTGCATATCACTCCCCGCAAAAAGAATAGGGAATGACGCTAGAGAGTTTGCTGCACAAATTGTAGCAACACCGGCACATCCTTTTGATAATTGTTCACTGATTAAAGCACCCGTCAGCAAATCTATCCCTGCTCCGCCATATTCTTTCGGCACAGACAATTGTGTCATTCCGGATTCCTTCAGAACCTTCAGCAACTCTTCATCCATGACTCCGCTTTTGTCAATCCGAAGAGCACGCGGCGCAATTTCTTTTTCGGCAATTGTTTTCGCCAGGTCTATTAATTCCTGTTGTTTTACATCTACTGAAAAATCCATCTATTCCTCCCCAATATACAAGATTCGCTGAAACATCGTTTATTATTATAGCAGATAAATAACGTTTTTCCATTTCAATATTTAACAGAGTAATATTCTTACAAAATTATAACTCAGTAAAAGGTCTGATGCCTGTACATAGGGCAATGCTCCTTTACTCATAGTGTAGTGCGTCAATTGGATTTAGTTTTGCTGCTTTCTGCGCAGGATACAATCCAAAAACTAAACCAATAATAACCGAAAACAGGAAGGATCCTATAATCGGCAGAGGAGAGATAACAGAAGACATACCGACTATGTGTGGAATCAATAGCGCTATCGACACACCTACAATAATTCCAATTAAACCACCGGCAATGCTTACCGTAATGGATTCAATCAAGAACTGGACAATAATCATATGGTAAGTCGCACCAATCGCCTTTCGTATACCAATTTCCCTGGTACGTTCAGTCACAGATACCAGCATAATATTCATAATTCCGATACCACCGACCAAAAGGGAAATTGCAGCTATACTTCCAAGAAAAACAGTTAAAGTCTGTGTAGTCGATTCCATAGTTTCAAGTAAATCTTGAGAGTTCTGAATGTTAAAGTCATCTTCTTTACCAATAACAATACGGTGGCGGGTCCGAAGCAAATTAGTTACATCCGCCTCAATCTGTGGTAAAACATTACTGTCATCAGCAGTAAGTACAATTCTGCTTACATAAGTAATCCCCATCATACGTTCCTGAACGGTGGTAAATGGACTGAGTATCCGATCATCCTGATCTATGAATGAGTAACCTTTACTTTCCAACACGCCAATAACTCTAATTTTTTGCCCGACCGGTGACTCTGATCCAAAAAGGCCTGTTGCTACCGTTTTACCAATTACACAGACTCGTTCGCGGCCAGTATACTCCTGTTCATTCCAATAGCGTCCCTCTGCTATTTTCAAATCAGAAATAGATAAATAATCCGATGTTACACCATAAACATTTGTTGTCCAATTCTTATTACCACTGACTACTACATAGCTGTTACTTACTAATGGTGCCGCGTTAGATACATTAGGTAAATTCTTGACTGCCAGATAGTCTTTATAAGTCAAACTTTGCATAGAACCGGCTGCAGGTCTGACCCCAGGCTTTCTTGACGTTCCCGGAATAATAGTAATCTGATTGGAACCAAGACTTGCGATATTATTTTCAATATCCGCACGAACGCCGTATCCCAATGACATCAAGGCTATTACAGCTGCTACACCAATAATAATTCCCAACATCGTCAGAAGTGATCGCATTTTATTACTGAAAATTGAGTCAAAAGCCATCAGTATGCTTTCAAAATAAATATTTGTCATTCTAATTTTCCTCTTATATCTTTACTGATATGTCCGTCAGAAAGAATTACATGTCTTTCAGCATAATTAGCCACGCCTAACTCATGAGTCACTAAGATAACCGTTTTCCCGGATTGATATAAATTTGAAAAAATTTCCATGACTTCTTTTGTTGACTTGCTGTCTAAATTGCCGGTTGGTTCATCTGCCATGATTATAGAAGGATCATTAATAAGTGAACGGGCAATCGCAACACGCTGGCGCTGTCCTCCTGACATTTCAGCAGGCATATGGTGTATACGATCTCCTAAACCAACAGCCTCAAGCATTCTCTGCGCCCGCTGTTTTCTTTCATTTTTATATACATTTCCGTAAATCATGGGAAGGATCACGTTATCCAACGCAGATAACCGAGGTAATAGATTGAAACTTTGAAATACAAATCCTATCTTTTGATTTCGTGTAAAAGCAAGTCTCGCGTCATCTAAAGTAGCAACCTCTTCCCCGTCTAACTGATAAGAACCTTTTGTAGGTCTATCTAGACATCCAAGAATATTCATCAGTGTGGATTTTCCGGCTCCTGATGGTCCCATAATAGATATAAACGATCCTTTATTGATGGTCAGCTGAATATCAGTTAATACCGGAACCTCCTGTGTTCCGATGTAATAGCTTTTACATATATGTTCTAATTTTATAACGGTCTCTTCCGCCGCTGTTTCTTTCTCTTTCATAATTAGAACCCCGGTCCCCCATGTTGTGATTTAGCCACTCGAGTAGATGAGGTTTCCTGGCTCACAGTCCCACTGACAACAATTTGGTCATTTTCATTCAACCCGGAAATAATCTCTACCTCTTTATCTGTCGTAATTCCGGTTTTAACATATACTTTAGTCACATCATTTCCATCTTTTACGTATACATAGGAACCTGTCGCATCACTCCGAAGTGCAGTCACCGGAATAACCAATGCATCTTTACTTTCTCTTCCCATAATTTCTGCACGAGCTGTCATTGACGGATAGAGACCAGATAATTCATCCGTATTAATTGATACATAGACGGTGTAATATACAACTGAAGAACTGGATGAACTGGAAGAGGAAGAATATTCTTTTTTGGAAATATCACTGACTGTTCCATGAAAGATCCTTCCTGGGTAAGCATCCACCGTGAAGGATACTGTCTGTCCAATGGCAACTTCTCCGATATCCGTTTCATCTACCAAGAGTTCTATTTTCATTGCTGAGAGATCTGCTACTGTAACAATGACCATTTGGCTCGACAATCCCTGAGATACGGTCTCACCTTCCTGCATCGGTTCACCAATTATTACTCCATCCAGGGGCGAGGTAATCACTGTGTCATTAACATCAGCTTGTGCCTTGGTATAAGCTGCCTGTGCGTTCAAATAAGATAATCTCGCATCATCCATGGTCTGATATGCAACAGCGTCTTGCTCATAAAGACTATTCAAGCGATTGTAATATGACCTTTTATTCTCCAATGTATTTTTCGCCTGCTCCATGGTAGATGTTAAGGATTTCGATTCAATAGTTGCTAAAATCTGCCCTTTGGTAACAGTCTCATTTTGCTTTACATAAACATGTTCCAATGTGCCTGAAGCAGTAGCGGATAATTTTACACTGTTAACAGGCTTGATGGTACCTGTCGCATCAACAATCATTCCGATATCAGAACGACTTACTTTACCCAGTGTATAAGTATCTTTTTTCTCTTGGCTATTCCAATTATAAAGGCAGTAACTGCCCCCACCTATAATAAGAAAAATAATCAGTATAATCATCAGAAATTTTCTATTCATAAGAACCTCCTATATCTATTCACATTAAGAATCTTATTTTCTCATCCACAAAAAGTGAGCAAAATACCAGCATACATATCGATAATATTTATTCTATCATCCTCCATCTGATAAAAAAAGCTATTGATATCAAAATAAGATTATTTTCCTACCACCCTTTTAAGTAAATAAGACGAAAAAGAAACCTGATCCAGTTGTTATATCGATAACTAATAACTAGACCAGGCTTATACCATAAAGAATTTATTTCAATATCGCACCATCAATTAAATTTCATCATAAAGTGGGTATTTTTTACAAAGAACTGACACTCTTTCAGCACATGATTTTTTGACTTCATCTTTATCGGTATTCTTAACCACCGTACTGATAATATCTGCAATTTCTTTAAAATCTTCCTCAACAAGCCCTCTTGTAGTCAAGGCAGGAGATCCGAGACGAATACCGCTTGTTACAAAAGGAGATAATGTTTCAAAAGGAATCGTATTTTTATTTGCGGTAATGCCAATTTCGTCAAGAACAGTTTGTGCTGTCTTGCCGGTAATTCCAATCGCTCTCATATCCGCCAACAGCACATGTGTATCAGTGCCACCAGAAATTACACGAATTCCACGATTTTGCAATTCATCAGATAAAACTTTTTCATTATTCTTTACCTGCTTCGCATATTCTTTGAATGCCGGTGAGAGATCTTCCCCAAAGGCGACCGCTTTCGCTGCGATGACATGTTCCAACGGCCCCCCCTGCATACCGGGGAAAACAGCTTTATCAATCGCTTTCGCATATTCTTCCTTACACATAATAATACCTCCTCGCGGTCCGCGAAGAGTCTTATGTGTTGTCGTTGTAACAATATCGGCCCACGGCACCGGACTTGGATATTCTCCCCCTGCAACCAATCCCGCAAAATGTGCCATATCAATCATCAGTAATGCGCCAACTTCATGTGCAACAGCAGCCATTCTTTCAAAATCAATAATACGTGAATAGGCGGAAGTTCCTCCAATAATCATTTTGGGATGTACTTCTTTTGCCAATTTTTCCATAGCATCATAATCTAAAAGTTCATCATCTTCTCTAACACCATAAGGAAGTACATTAAAATAATTTCCAGATACATTGACAGGACTGCCGTGTGTTAAATGTCCGCCATCGGTCAAATTCATCCCTAAAACCGTATCACCAGGGTTAAGCAATCCATAATAAACAGCAAAATTAGCCTGTGAACCGGAATGAGGCTGTACATTTACATGATCGGCACCAAAAAGCTCTCTTGCACGATCGATTGCCAGCTGTTCTAATTTATCCACATACTCACAACCGCCATAATAGCGTTTCCCAGGATATCCTTCCGCATACTTATTGGTAAGGACACTGCCCTGTGCTTCCATCACCGCATAACTTACTATATTTTCAGAGGCTATCATTTCCAGTTTGTTTCTCTGTCGATTTAATTCCTCTTGTATAATCGCATAGACCTCTTTATCTTCGTCTTTTAAATGATAATTTATCATAACTTTTACCTCTTTTCCCTTCTATAATGAGCGCGCTCTCCACCGATCAGTGGCGGTCTGGTACGGGCAGCAACTACTAATGCTTCACCAATTTTATTTTTAAGTCTCACCGGAACCGCAACACGCTTCAGATGCATCCCAATCATAGTGAGACCTATATCTAATCCGGCATCTGCTTTTATTTGAAGGACCGCTGCCGGATCTTTAAATGTATAATAAGCATTTGTAGAAAATGAACCACCTGCATGAAGCCAGGGCACTACTGTTACTTCTTCATAGCCCAATTCATCCGCGATTTTTCTCTCTATAATAAGCGCACGATTTAAATGTTCACAGCATTGAAACGCCAGATGCAAACCCTTTTCATCCGCCTTTTCAATCAAGGTTGAAACAATCGCCGTACCCACTTCATAAGAGCTATCTTTTCCAATATATCTGCCGTGAATTTCACTTGATGAGCCGCCAATAACAATCAAGTTTCCTCGCTTTAAGTTTCCGGACTTGCATAACTCTTCAAAAGCGTCGGCTGCTTCTCGCTTCAAAGATTCGTACATGATTTCATCCTTTCAATTTCTGTAATTTTATCTATACGCCTGGCATGTCTTCCGCCTTCAAAAGAACTGTTTAAAAAAATATCAACAATATTTTCTGCCAAACCCTCTCCTATAACTCTTGCTCCAAGAGTCAGTACATTCGCATTATTATGTGCTCTTGTATAATGAGCTGAAAATTCATCGCCGCAAAGCGCGGCACGAATACCCATCATTTTATTTGCAGCAATGCTCATTCCAATTCCTGTCCCACAAATTAGAATCGCAAAATTGACTGTTTGGGCTTGGACAAGACCGCATGCTTTCTGTGCAAAATCAGGATAGTCGCAAGAATCTTCACTATCTGTTCCGCAATCTATACAATCTATATCCTTATTTTTCAAATATTTTTTCAACCGCTCCTTTAACCGGTATCCGCCATGATCACTCGCTATCGCTACTCGCATAAAAATCTCTCCTATTTCATGAATAACTATTACACACTTAACACCATCCACCTATTACCTTGCGCAATATGTAAATGGGGACTGCTATAAATTTTTGCTTAAGATGTGTTTTAATTCATATTTATGATATGAGTTCCGGACGCTTTCGTCAATCTATTCATGATTGCCATACCAATCCCTCCACCATCTGTACCTTCGCCGATAATGTGGTCAACAGGATGGTTATTGAAGAATAGTAGTCCCTGAAATAAATTATGTGCCAATTCTTTTTTATTCCCCCGTCTTCCCCAGACAAAAATAATATTTCCAGCAGGAATTTTTTTCGCTGTTTCTTGGCTGACAAAAAAGCCAAATTTCCCTTTGCCCTTATTTGCAAATGACAAAATTTCAGACTCAACGGCTTCTATGTTTCCGGCATAAACTGTTAACGGTGCGGAAGGGGCATAGTGCCTATATTTCATTCCCGGAGCCTTTGGATGCTCCTGTTCGGCAGTAATTGCAGTATCAAGTTCTGTTGGAGCGAATGCCTCCAACATATCCCGTGTAATCCCTCCCGGTCTGTATATGATTATTTTCCCGTTTTCGACCGCGATTACGGTAGACTCCAATCCAATTAAGGAATCACCGCCATCAATCACAAATTCTATTCTTCCATCCATATCATGGAGAACAGCATCCGCCGTTGTAGGGCTTGGTTTTGTTGAGATATTTGCACTCGGACCTGCAATAGGCACACCGGCTGCACGAATCAATGCTCTCGCAGCCTCATGAGCAGGACATCTAATAGCAATTGTCCGCAATCCACCAGAAGTTGCCATAGGAACAATATCTTTTTTCGGAAATACGATAGTTAGAGGACCAGGCCAAAAAGCTTCCATCAGCCTTTTTTCTAATGGCAATATCCGTTTTACATATGTACTGACCTCAGATATATCTGCCACATGCACAATCAGAGGATTGTCAGACGGCCGTCCTTTGGCCATATAAATTTTTTTAGCAGCCTCTTTATCCAGTGCATTCCCTCCAAGACCATATACCGTTTCAGTGGGAAATGCCACCAGTCCGCCGGCACGGATGACTTCACCAAGCCTTTTTACCTTATCATTATAATAGCTTTGATCCACTATTATTTTCTTTGTAATCATCTTTACTTCTTTCTGCAATACAGAGCACGCTCTATACCGCCATAATCTTTGATGACTTCGAAATCTTCATACTGTGCTGATTTCCGAAACATCTCTAAAATATCTGTAGCCTGTCCAATACCGAATTCAACAGCAAGAAATCCTCCAGGCTTTAGATGTTCCGCAGCGCCTTTCGCTAAAAGGTGATAAAAATAAAGACCGTCAGTTCCTCCATCAAGAGCCAATCGCGGTTCATGTTTTACTTCCCTCGAAAGTCCACCTATATCCTTAGTCGGAATATATGGAGGATTACTAAAAATACCATCAAAGATATCCTCTTCATCAAAAGCCTTTAGATAATCGCCTTGTCTCCATTCCACACGATCCGTTATTTTTAAGTTCTGACCGTTCTCTTCCGCTATTTTTAATGCCTCTGTAGAAATATCAACACCTACACCAACCGCATCTCTGCAATAGTATAAGAATCCAACAAGGATTGCCCCACTTCCCGTTCCAAGATCTGCCACCTTAAGGCCTGTTTCATTCCTGTAGTATTGAATTACCTTTTCCAGCCATGTTTCCGTATCCGGACGCGGAATAAGAACCTGTTCATTTACTTTAAGCGTTAACCCCATGAATTCTTTTTTGCCAATGATAGCAGCAGCAGAAAATCCTTCAATCCTCTTTTGTATATATTTTTTAAAAAGTGCCAATTCCTTTGCGGCTAAAATTCGTTCAAACTCCGTATACAAATAAATCCTACTTTTTCCCAATACATGTGAAAGTAAAAGCTCTGCGTCAAGCCTTGCTGAATCTATTCCGTGTTTTTCGAAATACCCGGTAGTCCAAATCAAGATCTTCTTGATTGTCCAGACAGAATTATCGGCCACTCCCCTCGCCCTCTTTCATACGCTTTGTTAAATCCGCCTCTATAAGTACATCTAAAATACCATCCATATTTCCGTTTAAAAAATTATCCAGTTGGTAAACGCTGACATTAACACGATGATCCGTTACCCGCCCCTGTGGAAAATTATAGGTGCGTATACGTTCAGACCGATCCCCAGAACCCACCTGTCCTTTTCTATCTGCCGCTGTCTTATCCTGCGATTCCCGCACAGCTCGGTCATATAACCGGGCTTTTAGAATCTGCAATGCCTTTTCTTTATTCTGGCGCTGGCTCCGCTCATTCTGGCAGGTCACCACCATCCCTGATGGAATATGTGTAATACGTATTGCCGACGAGGTCTTATTAATATGTTGTCCGCCTGCACCAGATGCACGATAAACGTCTATCCTTAAATCGTCTCTGTTAATATCAATATCTACATTTTCCACTTCCGGCAAAACCGCTACCGTAACAGCTGAGGTGTGTACCCTCCCCTGACTTTCTGTCGCCGGGATACGCTGTACACGAT
>OHDS01000717.1_pt1 | contig 15892 bp, 10 predicted proteins | sample 1567031 | NCBI WGS metagenome assembly OHDS01 (sample SAMEA3879503, study PRJEB24766) | human gut metagenome | biome: human-associated habitat; feature: feces | place: USA | collected 1985/1987
TTCCGCTGATGCCAGCGGAAACACCCCTTCTTGTATATGAGTCTAGTGCTCGTTCTTCGTCTCGCTTTGTCCATCCGTATTGTCGGTATCATCGATGTCGAATCCGCCCATGAGTACGAAACGCTTCAACATATTGGTGGCGCGCATACGCACCTTGAACACCGGCAATGCCTTGTGATCATGCTGCTCAAAGAAGGCTTTTGCCCGTTGCACGTCAAGCGAGGAACGCAGTGCATCGAAACGTCCGAACTCGTTGATGTTCGCCTCGTCTATACGTTTGGCAAGGAATTCCTCGACCACCGATCTGTTGACACCCAATCGATCGACCAGTTTGTCGACTTGCTCATTCTTCTCGCGTGCAGCATAGCGCGTGATGTAATCACGTAGCGTCATACCGGCTTCGACCTCCACGTCGCCACGCTCCACGTCATGCAGGAACAGTTCAGCGAGTCGTTGTTCATCCCGCGAGAGCGCGGCAAAGGACCGGTGCAGCTGCGCAGACATCTCTGCCAACTCCGGGCTATTCTCCTTGAGCGCCTTCAGCCATTTATCGAAGTTGGCATTCATGTAATCGGTATCGATGAGTCCGGTATCAATTTCGGTGAGGTAACCATCCAGTTCATATGGCGCTTCAGGATTATCGTTCACATCATCATCTGGGTCACTACCTCGATCGCTATTGCCATCGAACAGTTCTTTATAGCGTTGCGCAAGAATGAGGTACGTACGTTCGTCAATTTGAGGACGCACCACTTCAGACTCGCCATGCTCATCATTGTCCTCATTCGTATCGTCAGTATCCGTGCTATCGACCTTGTATTCCGTGGTGCTCCAGTCAAAGCCCTGCACTTTCGCCGCTTCAAGGTACCGATTCAGTTCCACGAACTCCTTGGCAAACTTACGTCTAGCCTCTACCGACTCCGGCAGCTGCATAAGGTCCGATTCTCCGCTGTCTGAGAATACGTCGAGAATCTCACGGTACCGAGTATCCATGGATTTCACATTCGCTGGCAATTTCTGTACGAACAGGTCGAGCGGTCGATCACCCGAATACAGTTTCACAGCTGCCTCGATGAAACCATGCATGGTGTACGGCTTACGGTAATAGCGGATGACGCCAAACGGCTTATCTGGGCCAAACAGACGATTCGTACGACTGAACGCCTGAATGATGCTTTCGTAGTCGATAATCTTATCGAGATACAGCGTATTCACCCATTTCGAGTCGAACCCAGTGAGCATCTGGTCTACGACAATGAGCAAATCAAGCTGCTGGCTGCGGTTCGTTGCTATACCACCATACGGACTCTTGTGCGACAGTCGCGAAGAAATATCCTTCTTCATCGCCGGCCATGTAGGAATGACGAATTCTTTGCCGAACGCCTCGTTGTAATCGGTGATGATTTCGGTCAGCGCATCCTCTTTGTCTGTCGCTCCTTCGTTGTTGTCGATATTGGGATCGAACAACGCCGTCACATGCAACTTGGGTGCCTGCTGCTTGAACAAGTGATAATAGTTGACAGCTTCAGGAATGGAACTGGCAGCGAGCATCGCATGGAATTTGCCCGCATGGCTGAGCACCGGGAACTGTTCAAGAATGTCCGAGACCACCATACTCGGGTGCGGAGAGTCGATACCATATTGGTCTCGTCCCAGGAAATCCTCGATGCCACTGATGCGGTTCCCGGCACCATCAACCATCGGACCCATGGGGACCTCAGACTTATCCATGTAATGCTGGAATACTTTGGCCTTGACCGAGTCGGCGAGCGCATCTTCCGCACTCTCCGCCTTCGCCTTGTCGAGAGCCACGGCACGTCTGACTTCAGAATCCTTGTACGTGGTCACCATGTACGGGTCGAACCCGAGCACATTATGGTCGCGAATGCCGTCGGCAATGCTGTATCGGTGCAAACAGCGGCCGAATACCATGGCAGTGGTGGAATTCTTCTTTTGGTTCTCATCCAGAATGGGTGTGCCGGTGAAGCCGAAGAACAGCGCATTCGGGAAGGAACGACGGATGTCCTGCAACATGTCGCCGAATGTGGAACGATGGCATTCGTCCACAATAAAAACGATACGTCGTGCAGCCAGCTGATCCAGCCACGCCTGGGTGACGCCCCGCTCCCCTGCTTTCACGTTGCTCATCTTCTGGATTGAGGTGACGATCAGGGTGTCGTTGACATTGGTGCTGTTGAGTTTGTCCCGCAAAACGCCGGTGTTCTCAGTACCTTGTACTTCCGTCTCACTGTCAGCAAAACTGCGGTATTCCTTCAGTGATTGGGTGCCTAGCTCGATGCGGTCCATAAGGAACACGACTTTATCGGCGTCATGCGAATCAGCTATGAGTTGTGCCGATTTGAAGCTGGTCATGGTTTTTCCGGAACCGGTAGTGTGCCATACATAGCCGCCTGGTCGTCCCGGAGTAGTTGGCCGCTGTTCCCAATCGCATTTGCGCACCACGTCAGAGATGGCGTTCGCAGCGATGTACTGGTAGCTGCGCAGCACCTTGAGGCATCCGTCTGCCGAGTCGGCGATGGTGTAGAAGCCGATGAGCTGATGCGCCATGGGAATGGACAACAGCCCCGCAGTGCCGGAAGTACCGCCGATGAACAGCTTCCATTCGTCTTTGCCGGGGTTTTGCCCGCCGCAGATAGGCTCGTTGTTGTAGTCAGCCCAATGGAAGTAATAGCTTGGATTGAATTTGTCTACGCCCGGATTGGCGAAGTAGACGGCGTCATCGGGGTTCATGGCTACAAAAATCTGTACGAGTCGGAACAGGCCGGTGAATACGCCTTCGTGTGTGTACTTTTCAATCTGATTGGTTGCTTGGCTGACCGGTATGCCACTTTTCTTAAGCTCGATATGAATCAATGGCATGCCATTGATGAGAAGCACGAGGTCGCCGCGCCGCGAGTTCAACATCTTGTTCTTGGCGGGATAGACCGGTTGCTGAGCAATCTGATAGGTGCTTTTGCCGCCTGCGATTTCCTTGCGGTCATAGATGTAGAGGCTGATTTCCTTGCCGAAATGCGCCACATCTTCTTTGTTGTCACGCGTGATGGACACGGTACGCCCATTGACGAACGAATTGAGCGCAAGCGGGGTTCGTAGGGTCTCAATCTGCTCGATTATCTGTGCCATTTCCCCGTCTGTCAGCGGGTATTTGCCAAGCCTGTCTATGTCGTTGTTGTTGCGGTACAGGATGCCTTTCCAATTGTCGAGCAGATCCTGTTCGGTTGGATAGCGCAAGACGCCATCCTTCCATCCATGCTGCTTAAGCACGGTAATGACGTTGTCCTCGAACACCGATTCGCTATCGAATATCACGATTCTTCTCTCCCTCGGACTTCCCAGTGTCCTGCTTTTCGCGAGCCGACGCGCTTGAGTAATCCACGCCCAATGAGTATTTCAGCATCTCTTCGCACAGTCGCTGATGAAACTCCCGCAGCACGAGCCATATCCTCGTATGTTGTACTGGGATTCCTTTCCACGAAACGAAGAACAGTTCGCTGTCTCTCGGTTATCTGCTCACTTGGACCGTTTAACTGCTCATTATTGTCAGTTATCTGCTCACTTGGACCGTTTAACTGCTCATTATTGTCAATTATCTGCTCATTGTGAGCGGACTTGGCATCCGATTCCAGCATAAGCGTGAGTATCGTACGATCAGCCTCGCCGAATTTTTCCTCAATCCGTGGTTCGGGAAGTCCTGCATTCGCCCATGTGGCAAACACATCAGGAACACCAGTACCGGCTCGCTCCCCCACATCGATGAGGCTGAACATCTTCATAATCAGTCCGTTGCGCGGATCAGATACTCCGCCAAGGCGCATTTGCTCAACGCCCGTTCGGATATCACCAGGATTCTCGAAAACCAATTTATCGGGTGTGCGTCTGACCACCACTCCACGCACGCCATAATAATCGGCGTTGAACAAGCAGTTGGCCAGCGCCTCGCGAACCGCCTTATGCATGGGAGTGTCGTCAACACGAAAGATACCGTTAAGTTTGAAGGGGGTCTTCAGAGACTCGGCAAGCTTACGATTCACACGGAAAAAGAAATCAAAGAGGTTGCCCGACCACATGCCATCGCCGGAATGAACACGATCGGTCCAACGAATCGCCGGGTCTAGGGTCTCCTGATAGTCAAGAAAGTAATGGGGACATTCGCGCACGATGTCATAGTCGTTGCCGAACATGAGCAAACCGCCGAATGTGGGATGGAGCTTACCATCTTCACGGCTCACCATTGCCGCACCAACCGCACGCAGGAAACGCTCGTCATCAAGATCAGTCCAGGAACTGCCCTGACGTGCCGCACGGAAACGGGTGCGATACGCCCGCACCGTATCCGCATTGAAATCGGCAACAGTGAGATCGTCCAGCACCTTGGAATCCATCGTCTCGGTTCCCTGATCTCGGAGCATTGCCGAAATCTCCTGCCGCGTGCAACGATAGTCACCTTCACCGCGCCGGCGGTAGGTTCCCTCAAAGAGATTGTCGTTGATATGCACGGGACGTTCGTCGCGTGGAGCACGCGGAACATGAATAGCCACCACCATGCCATCATCCGCTTCGAGCACTTCGACTTCCGATTCGATGGGCAGCACGGCGCTTACCTTGGATCGATTGCTGACCGTATTCCAAAAATCCTGACGAAGGTGCTCCACCTCGGCTGACGTAAGCCCGACTGTTTCGAAGGTACCGTCTTCACGTTCCTTGACGCCGAGCAGAATGACGCCGCCATAGGTGTTGGCGAAGGCGGAATAGGTCTCCCACATACTGCGCGGGAGACCGCCCTTTGCTGCCTTCGCCTCAATCCGATTATTCTCGCGATATGAGGCAAGCTTCGCGATATCGAACGTCTCCATTACGCCCCCTCCCCTCACACGAACATCTTGTCAAGCAAGGATTTCTTGATATTCTGCAGCAATTCCAACTTACGCTGATGAAGGGTGATGAGGGAGTCAAGTCGGGAGAAGAACGCACCGATGGTCTGCTGCTCAGCCTGAGATTCCGGCAGGGACACCATCGTGTCAAAGAAGTCATCCGGCGCAATATTGAGTAATCCATGGTTCCTCGCACCTTCCGCGGCAATCATCTGCACAGCTTTATGCCATCGATTGGTTTCGTAGTACGTCACAAGATAATCAGGATTGGCGTTCAACAGAGCAAAGCATATGTAAAGTGTAGAAACACAGCCTTTTTCATACCTTGTCAACCGCTTGATAGCACCCCATGGGCTATCAGCCGAGGTGCTCTTGTTATAAGCAAACTCTCCTTGTCTAAGCAAGTAGTAGCCGCTCATATCTCGGCTGGCTACTTGAGCATTGAAAAACAGCCTCTGGTCAATCAAGCCATGCTGAGCTGATATGGTCAAAGGCAGATCCGACTCGTTGTTCTCATTCTTACGAGTAACTCTCTCGGCGATATCGCCCAACTTACGCTGTTCCCAAGGGTCAGTAAAACCAGCAAAGCGAATTTCGGGTACAGATTCGCCATCCTTCGGGAACATTTTTTCAAGCATCGATTTTTTGAAGATGACGAGCTTGTCATACTTACGCTGATGAAGGGTGATGAGGTCGTCAAGGTAGGTCAGAACTGCACTTATTAATTCCTGTTCTTTCCTTGACGCGGGGAAAAATACCATGGTGTCATGCACATCGTTTCTGTTAAGAGTTGGCACCCCACTACCGGCCTTATACCGTTTCAAGTCTATTTTTTCGTATAAGTAATAAATGAACTTAGGGTGATTGCCATAAAATTTGGTTACCCACAAAGTAGTGTTATGAGGCCAAAACGCTGACTCTACATACTGAAGATTCCCGATTGTGCCCGATCTACCAGTAACAACGCCGGGACCCTTAACTTTGTATTCGTTATGGTAAGCTCCGATGCCGTTTGACATCATAACCGGATATACGCCAGGAATGATTTTTTCAGCGGGAAGGTCAAAACCCCTTTGCAACGGTGCAACCATGATTAACTTACGCTGTTCCCAAGGGTCAGTAAAACCAGCGAAACGAATCGCGGGTACTTTCGCCTGTTCAGTCATCATTCGCCTCCCAACAGGGTCTTCAGCTCGGCAATACCGGCCATATCGAACTCATTGCCGGTTAGTTGACCAAGCATATTGCCAAGTTTTGCCTCAGCCTGTTCGATCTGTTCGCACACATCAGAGTATGTGGTCGAATACTTGTCGTTCAGCGCATTCACCGCTGCAATCAACTCATCAACAGCCGTCTGAGGGAGCTCCTCAAGCTTGCGCTGCAATGGTTCCACCCACTTGGCAGCAAGCAAGTCATCAGCATGTTCATCGCTCAGTCCTTCAATAACGGTCCGGGTCTTTTCATCAAGCGCTGAACGGAGATTCTTAACGTTCTTTTTGACTTCACGCTCCTCATCAAACAACCGTTGCGCATTCACAAGGGCACGGTCAAAATCAGTCTCAGGATCCCTCCCAATCGATTTCACCGCTTTCTTCAACTCAGTGGCAACGAAAGAATCTCCATCCTCGCTGACAGCATCGGTCGAATTCTTGTCGTCTTCATCCAGATTTTCAAGAATGTCAGCGATTTCGCTGCTAATCTCAGTCAATCGGGATTCATATGTGCCGATTTCTGCAAGGTCAGCACTCAGCAGTTTTTCTTGTACAAGGTCGAACGGCAGAATATGTCCGGCCCAGCCGTCCTGCACTTCGACATCCTTGCCGCTTTTCTTTTTGACGACCATGTTGGCGTCAACCTTGCGAACGGCGTCATGGCCTTCGCTCTGTATGGTTTCAAGGTCGTTGGCGATGGTCTTCTGCCAGCTGTCATCAAGCACCTGATATGCCGTATAGGCATCTACGAGTGGTACGTCGGCCAAACGATGCAGCAGGTCATTTGCCAGAACTTCCTCCTCGGCGGCAATGCTCACGTTGACGGCATTACCGACCAGTTCGCCACGTAGATATGAGGGATAATCGGTGAAAACCTCACGATAACGCTGGATATAGGCACTCACACCAGAATCAGCATTCACCGCCTCACGAACATCTTGCACAGCGAGCTTAGCCGAATGACCATTCTCCTCCGCGAAGAGACGTTGGCGCAATCCCGGAAACACATTCCAATACTTGTTGAGCGCATCGATGTCCTGCTTGGGGATACCGCCAAACATAGTGGAATACACGTCCCAACTTTCGGCGGTTTCGGAGGAATCCACATATCGAGGAATGTTGAGGTTGTAATCGTTCTGCCGAATCTCGTCAAGGCTGACCAAACGACTGAACTTATCGACATCACGATTCTCCGACACCGTATCCACGATGCGTTTGATATCGCTCGCACGCAGCTTGTTGTTCTTACCGTCCTTAGCGAAATACTTGGAGGCATCCACAACAAGCACATGGTCATCGTTGCGGTGCTTGCGCAGCACCATCACGATAGTGGGAATGCCCGTGCCAAAGAAGATGTTCGCTGGCAGTCCGATGATGGCCTGAATATGGTGGTTCTCCACTAGATTCCGGCGAATAGTGCCCTCTTCACCACCACGGAACAGCACGCCGTGCGGCAACACGATGGTCATAATGCCGTCGTCGCGCAGATGGTAGAGATCGTGCAGCAAGAAGGCATAATCAGCCTTGGACTTGGGAGCGATGCCATATTCGAAGCGGATATCTTCACCCGGTTCCGGCGGCTCCCAGTTCTGGGAGTAAGGAGGATTCGAAACCACGGCATCTACAAACAGCGGCTCATAGGTTTCGTCCTTGGTCTCGTCGGTATCGAACCACGGCCAGTCGCTCTTTAATGTGTCACCGTTGCGGGTCACGATATTGTCCGGCAGTATACCGCGCATGACGAGGTTCATGCGTGTGAGGTTGTAGGTATTCTCCTTGAGTTCCTGCGCATAATATTTGATGTCATTCGGATTGCCATTGCGGCGGGCCACAGCTTGACCAATATGAATCAACAACGAGCCTGAGCCACTTGTGGGGTCATAAATGTTGATTTCTTCACGACCAGCAAGATGCCAGGCCACTATTTCGCTCATGAGCTGAGAAACTTCGCTCGGCGTGTAGAACTCACCGGCCTTCTTACCCGCATTGGAAGCGAAGTTGCTAATCAGATATTCGTAAATGAAGCCGAGGGTATCGTAATCCTGCCGGCTGTCCATCGGAATGTCCTTGATGAGGTAGATGAGGTCGCGAGCGGCCTTGCTACGGCTTTTCTCATCGGTACCGAGCTTGGATAGACCAGTCTGCAACGTGTCGAAGATGCCGGCGAACACACGCTTGCGGGCTGGATCGATGTTGCGTTCAAAAGCGGAAAGCGCATCACGTACGTCGGCGATGGTGAAATCGCTTTGGCTGGCAATCCATGTGGAGAACAGGTTGTCGTAGGAGATAAAGTAGCCGCACAGATCACGTACATACTGCACGGTCTCGGCATCATTCTCATCCAAGCCCTTGAGATCTTCATCTCCCCAGTCTTCAGCACGAAGACGCGCAACTTCCGTCTCTGAAAGGAACTTATAGAAGATAAAGCCAAGGATATAGTCTTTGTATTCATTCGCCTCGATCTTGGAACGCATCTTGTTGGCAGATTCCCAGATTTTGGCGGCAAGCTGCTGCTTATTCATTCATATGCTCCTTGTGCCCTAAGCTCTTTCATTACTCTTCATCAACGTATTCATTGAAAACGTCACTGTCCACGGCTTTGATTTCGTAAATCTTCCGCGTGCTGACACCGAATCCATGTTCAATCATCAGTTGCGCAAGCTTATGCCCATCAATAAGAATGATGTGCTGCCTCTTCGCATAGGTAATCGCCTTTTCCGTGAATCTTGCAGTGGTGACAAACAGCCCTTTGCCTCCGCGCCCAGTAATAGCACCTACGAATGCTTGAATATCTGGTCTGCCAACGGATTTATCTTCGGCATAACGTTTGGCCTGAACATAAATCAGATCAAAACCAAGCTTGTCTTCCATGATGATTCCATCTATGCCTTCGTCCCCCGAGATTGGCGTCATCTGGCTTGCGGAGTCGAAAGCTCCATACCCCATTTTTGCCATCAGATCAAGAACAAACCGTTCAAACGCAATCGGAGAGAGCTTGAGCACCTCTGAGAGCAAGTCATCGGCAAGCCGCATGTTGATTGATGAGAATGCACGGTCAAGTGCCTCATCTGGAGTTTCCTCGGACGAATAAGCTTCGCTTTTCTTCTCCAGGCCGCCATCGACCGTCGTATGCGTCGAAGAATCACCATTCAGATTCTTGAAAGACCGGAATGACTCATAACGTTCCAGATAATCATTATCTATCTGCGCACCCGAAGCAAGGGCCTCTTTGCCGGGTCTCGTTATGCGATATGTACCACGTTTGGGACTTTCTATGAGTCCGGCTTTCTTAAGGTACGTTCTAGCCCAACTAATGCGGCCATTGAGGACACGCGAACGGCCGCTAGGTAGCAGACGGCTGCGTTCTCCTTCTGTCACTGCAAACTCATCAGCAAGTAACGTTAGCATCTCACCAGATGCATGAATCTTGCCATCAGAGAGAATGCGAAGCATCGGAACGAAAAACTCGTCATATCTGGGAATTGTCATTGTCCGCCTTCGTTCCGTTACAGTCGTTTATCAATGATACGGCAAACATCACGGAAATACGCCTCCGCTTGGGAACAGCGTAAGTTGGGCGAGATTGCCGATAAGGTGACAGAAAAAAATCTTGATGGAAACATCACCGAGGTTCTTACCAACTCTGCAGAATACGGTGTAATTAATCAAACCGAGTTCTTCGACCACGCTGTCGCCAAGGAATCCAACATTGCTGGTTATTATGTCATTGCTCCAGGGGATTTCGTGTACAACCCTCGCATCTCCGCAACAGCGCCTGTTGGCCCAATCCGTAGGAATACGTTGGGAATACACGGAGTTATGTCTCCTCTCTACACTGTATTCAGGCTTACAGATGCAGTCGATGGAACTTATCTCAGCCACTTCTTCAAGACAAATGGCTGGCATGGTTTCATGAAGCTGGAAGGTAATTCGGGAGCCAGATCAGATAGGTTCTCAATCGGTGATGCGACATTCTTTGAAATGCCAATCCCAGTTCCATCTTCAAGTGAACAACATGCTATAGGCTCCTTCTTTTCCCGTCTCGACGACCTCATCACCCTTCATCAGCGTAAGCGTCTGTGGTTTGCTAAATAAGGGTGGATAGGGCTCTCATCACGATGTCAACGTCTTTGTTCTCCAATTCACGGATGACATGCAGATATGTTTCCTGCGTTGTGTTCATGCTTGCATGCCCCAGTCTCTTGGACACGCTCGCAATTGAAACGCCAGCAAACAGCAGCAATGAGGCATGGGTATGTCTCAAGCCGTGAATCGAGATCACGGGTACTCCGGCTTGTTTGCAATGCCGGGCCAGAATACCGTTTGCGGTCGAGTTGTACACCTTACCGTTCACGAAGATAGGCTTGTCGTCAGGCAAGTTCTTCAGCAGGACGGACAATTGCATGATGAGTTGCCAATCAAGTTGTACTTTACGCACCGAAGAAGCATTTTTTGTTGGAACAAAGCCACCTCCGTTCTTGTAATTCCAAGTCTTATTGACAGACAAAGTCTGGTGGACGAAATCAAAGTCATCAGGAGTAAGACCCAATGCTTCGGAGAAACGTAAACCGGTTTTTGCCACCAGCAATATCAGCCAGTCCCAGTTAGGTATCGGGTCAAGCTTCAAGTCAGCAAGGACAGCATGAAGTTCGAATTGGTTAAGATATTTCGTCTTCTTTTGTCTCGGCTGCTTCCCTTTGATGATTGCTTTTCGAGTGGGATCTCTTTGAATTAGGCCCTCATCAACAGCATCAAGAATGGCCCCTTTCAGTTGGTGATGAAAATCCATCGTTGTTTGATGTTCATGATGTTCGGCGTATCCATTGATGAGTTTCTGATAACTCACACGATCGAACTCAGAAAGCTTAAGATCAGGGATAAGCTTTCTCAGCCACGCCTGTGTGAGTTTGTATTTCTTCATCGTCACCTCCCGAATCGCGCCTTCCTTGTAGACGTCGACCCATTGCGAGTAGTAATCGCAGAATGACATTTCTTCGTTTATTGTGTTTATGACCACACGGGGCTCCTTTGCCGAATAGATAGACGCTTACGCTGATGAAGGGTGATGAGGTCGTCAAGGTAGGTCAGAACTGCACTTATTAATTCCTGTTCTTTCCTTGACGCGGGGAAAAATACCATGGTGTCATGCACATCGTTTCTGTTAAGAGTTGGCACCCCACTACCGGCCTTATACCGTTTCAAGTCTATTTTTTCGTATAAGTAATAAATGAACTTAGGGTGATTGCCATAAAATTTGGTTACCCACAAAGTAGTGTTATGAGGCCAAAACGCTGACTCTACATACTGAAGATTCCCGATTGTGCCCGATCTACCAGTAACAACGCCGGGACCCTTAACTTTGTATTCGTTATGGTAAGCTCCGATGCCGTTTGACATCATAACCGGATATACGCCAGGAATGATTTTTTCAGCGGGAAGGTCAAAACCCCTTTGCAACGGTGCAACCATGATTAACTTACGCTGTTCCCAAGCGGGCATCGGCACTAGATGAAGCAGGGTAGACGGGATACGAGTGGCTGGCCGAACATACGCAATACATCTACCGGCGACTTGGACACTACCATTTCCGCTGTTAGCCACACTTATCGCGATAAGTGTAGCTAACGACGATTGGAGCGACACCTTACAAGCCATGAGAGGTATAACCGTTCCCTTCTATTTTGAAAAACTTGAATAAGTTAGATTTTTTCAAAATAGGGATGCGTCGAAAAGACGCATAAACGCACGAAAAATGCGGGCATCCGACATGCAGTGTTCATTGAATCACTGTATATCGGATGCCCGCAATCGTTTCAAGCCGATTGAAGAGCCTTAGCTCAGCCGCCCATCAGCATCACGCCTTAACAACCTCTACGATCAGCTCGGCACCTTCCTTCACCTCGAAGGAGGTCGCCAGCGTCTCGTGGGCGATCAGGTCGCGGAACTGCTCGACCTTGGCCACGTCGTCAGCAGGCACGGTCAGCACCAGCGAGATGCGGTCCGCGATGTCCAGATCGGCAGCCTTACGTGCGTCCTGCACAGAACGAATCACGTCGCGGGCGTAGCCCTCGGCCAGCAGATCGGCATCCAGCGCGGTGTCGAGGATTACGAAGCCACCGGTCGGCAGCGAGGCGGAGACCGAAGCGGCGGCCTCGGTGGCGTTCTCCTCTTCCACGCGGTTGATCAGCTCGTACTCGCCTTCGACCAGCGCAAGGTCGCCGGACGGCGTCGAGACCACCGGTGCACCGGACGCGGCATCAACATGCCAATCGCCGGACTTGGAGGCCTTGATGGCGAACTGCACCTGCTTGCCGAGGCGCGGGCCCGCAACGCGAGCGTTCACACGCAGCTCGTGCACGATCTTCAGACCGTGGGCGGCGGCGTCTTCCAGAGTCGAGAACTCAATATTCTTAATGTTTAATTCAGACTTCAGCAACTCGTCGTATGACTTGACGGCGTCCACGTTCTCGACCACCACGGTGAGCTTGGAAAGCGGCTGGCGCACGCGGATCTTGGCGGCCTTGCGCAGGGACAGGGTGCCGGAAACAACCTCGCGCACCTTCTCCATCGCATCCACCAGAGCCGGGTCGTCGACCAGCACGCAGCCGAGTTCGGTGTCTTCACCGGTCTTCTCGTCCACCACGAACGGCCAATCGGCCAGGTGCACGGACTCGCCACCGGTCAGACCACGCCACACGGACTCGGCCTCCATCGGGGCGAGCGGCGCAAGCACGCGCATGAACGCCTCAAGCACGGTGTACAGCGTGTTGAACGCGGAAGCGTCCTCATTCCAGAAACGGTCACGGGTGTTGCGGATATACCAGTTGGTGAGCACGTCGATGAAGTCGGAGACCGCATCGCAGGCGTCGGAGATTGCGAACTCGTTCAGCGACTTCTCGGCGGCCAGCACCAGACGACGGGTACGGGCCAGCAGGTAGCGGTCCATCTCCGGCAGACCGGCGACCTCGTCCGCGCGCAGCTGGCGAGCGTCGAAGCCAGCCCCACCGTTGGCCGCGTTGGCGTACAGGGTGAAGAAGTAGTAGGAGCTCCACACCGGCAGCATGACCTGGCGCACGGTGTCGCGGATGCCTTCGGCGGTGACGATCAGGTTGCCGCCACGCAGGATCGGCGAAGACATGAGGAACCAGCGCATGGCGTCGGAACCGTACTTGTCGAACACGCCGTTCACGTCCGGGTAGTTGCGCAGGTGCTTGGACATCTTCTGGCCGTCGGAGCCGAGCACGATGCCGTGGCAGATCACGTTCTTGAACGCCGGGCGGTCGAACAGGGCGGTCGCCATCACGTGCAGCAGGTAGAACCAGCCGCGGGTCTGGCCGATGTATTCCACGATGTAGTCGGCCGGGAAGTGCTGTTCGAACTTCTCCTTGTTCTCGAACGGGTAGTGGAACTGCGCGAACGACATGGAACCGGACTCGAACCAGCAGTCGAGCACATCGGAAATACGGTGCATGTGCGACTTGCCGGTCGGGTCGTCCGGGTTGACGCGGACCAGGTTGTCGATCCACGGACGGTGCATGTTGATGTTGCCGTCCTTGTCGCGCGGATAGTCGCCGAAGTCGGCCTTGAGCTCTTCGAGCGAACCGTAGACGTCCACACGCGGGTACTTCGGATCGTCGCTCACCCACACCGGGATCGGGGAACCCCAGAAGCGGTTGCGGGAGATGGACCAGTCGCGCGCGTTGGCGAGCCACTTGCCGAACTGACCGTCCTTGACATTGCCCGGGATCCAGTTGATCTGCTGGTTCAATTCCAGTAGACGCGGCTTGATCTTGGTCACGGACACGAACCAGGAGGAGACCGGCTTGTAGATCAGCGGGGTGGCGCAGCGCCAGCAGTGCGGGTAGGAGTGCACGTAGCTTTTCTCCTGGAAGAGGATCGCGCGGCGTTCTTCCGGAATCTCGGCGAGCGGGCCGTCGCCGGCGCGCAGGTTGCGCAGGATCGGCAGGTTGGCGTCGAACACGAAATCGCCCTCGTAGTCAGGGCACTGCGCGGTGAAGCGGCAGCCATCGTCGAGCACGTCGGTGCTCTTGATGCCGTGCGCGTTCAGCGTATTCATATCGTCCTCACCGTAGGGAGCCTGGTGAACCAGGCCGGTACCTTCGACGGTGTCGACGTAGTCGGCGGTGAAGATCGTGTAGCCGTTCGGGCCGGGCACGTGGCCTTCGGATTCGGCCTCGTCACCCGCGAAGTACGGGAAGACCGGGTAGTAGCGTCGGCCTGCCAGCTCGTTGCCCTTGAGTTCGCGCACGACCTCGTAATTCTCGCCGAGTTCCTTCTCATAGTGCGGCAGCAAATCCTTGCCGAGGTAGAACTTCTTGCCAGCGAACTTGCCTTCGGTCGGGCGGACCTCGACGTAGTCGATGTCGGCGCCGACCACGATGGCGAAGTTGGTGGGCACGGTCCACGGGGTGGTGGTCCAGAAGACGGCGTAGGCGTCGTCCTCATCGCGCATCTTGACGGCCACGGATACGGTGGTGTCCTGGCGGTCCTGGTACACGTCGGCGTCCATGCGCAGCTCGTGCGCACTCAACGGCGTGCGGTCCTTCGGGCAGTACGGCAGCACGCGGTAGCCCTGGTAGGCCAGGCCCTTGTCGTAGAGCTGCTTGAAGGCCCACATCACGGATTCCATGTACGGGATGTTCAGGGTCTTGTAGCCGTGCTCGAAGTCCACCCAACGGGCCTGACGATGCACGTAGTTCTGCCATTCGTTGGTGTACTTCAGCACAGAAGCGCGGCAGGCGTCGTTGAACTTGTCGATGCCCATCTTCTCGATCTGGTCGACCGAGTCGATGCCGAGCTCCTTCTGCGCCTCAAGCTCGGCGGGCAGGCCGTGGGTGTCCCAGCCGAACACGCGGTTGACCTTGCGGCCCTTCATGGTCTGGTAGCGCGGGATCACGTCCTTGGCGTAGCCGGTCAGCAGGTGGCCGTAGTGCGGCAGGCCATTGGCGAACGGCGGGCCATCGAAGAACACGAATTCGTTCTGGCTGTGGTCGCCGGAAGGGTTGCGTTCAACGGACTGCTGGAAGGTGTCGTCCTTGTCCCAGTAGTCGAGAACGGTCTCCTCCATGTCGGGGAAGCTGGGGTTCGGCGCGACGTGCGCGGTCTCGCCGCCCTCGCTCGCCTTGGGATATACGTTTTCGCTCACCGTAAATCTCCTGTTAGTACTGTGCACTGGTCCTACAGGAGCGTCATTGATGGCGATTGCCGGGCGCCGACGTGTGCCGGCTGGTTTCACGAATGTCACGTACCGAACCGTGGGCCGATTAGTCAATCGCCTCGCAGCCGGAACCGACTGTGTTCCGCCCGGAACAGCCATGTCTGCCGTTCCTGCCTACGAGGACGATGACGAGCGCTGGTATGCGCTCCGCACCGCGGTACCACCTCGCTTATCGCACCGGTTGCGCCGCTCCGAACTGTTGCACTCGGAGCCGCGAGCCTGCGCGACCGCTTGTGTTCGGCTGTCTCGGGCCGATCCCGTCGGTTCTACTGGGCGATTGCCGCCGTTCTTCCGAAGACTCCCCGCTGATAACGGATCACTGCCTCACAACGGTGCATATCGTAACACGCCACGCGGTCAAATCAACGAGAATGTTCATCAGGAATGATCATTTTTTCTCATTTTTGTATTCATCGCGTGCACCATTGTCAGCAAACACGCTAGGCTCCTTTACCGGCGATATTGCACATCTGGTTCAGGGACGGCTCCCGTATGGGCCGGAGAAAGGATTGTTGAGGAATGACGTACGATTTCACGTCGATTATGGACAG
>OHDS01000721.1_pt1 | contig 15817 bp, 9 predicted proteins | sample 1567031 | NCBI WGS metagenome assembly OHDS01 (sample SAMEA3879503, study PRJEB24766) | human gut metagenome | biome: human-associated habitat; feature: feces | place: USA | collected 1985/1987
AAATCGCATTGATGAACGTATCCACCAGTGCCTGCCGCTGGTCTTTCAGGCTCATATCCAGCTTACGGAACCGCAGCAGCCAGAACCGAATGAATTCTTCGGTCACTTTCGGCTTCGCCAGCTTTTCTTCCGCAATGCGGGCTTCAAGCTCACGCTTGGTTTCTTCCAGCTGCTCCAGCCGCTCCTTGGTGGAACTGGTTAGGATTCCAGCTTGAATCGCGTTCAGCATATTCTGGATACCAGATTCCGCATCCCGAAGCTGCTTCTCATAGAGTGGAATGTTAGTGTTCTCCTTATTTTGCAGTTCCATCACCTTGGCGATGATGGATTCCATAGCGGCATCGTCTTTCACAAGCTGCATGGTCTGGTTGACTACCAAATCTTCCAGCCACTGTTTGCGGACGGTCTTTTTCTTGCAGCCCTTGTGCTTTTTGGCAGTAGCACATTTATAATAGCGGTGGACTTCTCCCGTCCGGCTCGTACCGCTTTCGCCAAACATCAGTGCACCACAGTAGCCGCAGAACAGCTTGGTGGTGAGCAGATAGTCGTCCTCTGCCTTTCTACGGGCAGGGGCTTTCTTGTTTTTTGCGATCTTCTCCTGCACATCCTCAAACAGTTCCAGTGGAATGATGGGCGGGATAGCATCCGGTACGACAACATCCCGGAATTTCAGTTCTCCGATGTACCGCCGGTTCTTGAGCATATGTTCAACGCTGTTATAAGTAAATGCACCGCCCACCGGGTTCTTGATGCCGTTTTCGTTCAGCCAGTCCCGAATCTCCTTCATAGTGGAGCCTTCATTGTACTTCTTGAACGATTCAAGCACAAAAGGCGAGGTGAGAGGGTCGATGTGGAACTTCCGCTCGGAATCCAGCGTGTACCCAAAGGTTCCACGGCCACCGTTGCAGCGGCCTTTCAGGATGTTCTCGGTCTGTCCACGCACGACCTTCTCGGCAAGGTCGGCGGAGTAGTATTCCGCATAACCTTCCAGCACAGATTCCAGAATAATGCCCTCCGGCCCCTCGGAGATGATTTCGGTGGCAGACATAAGCTTGACACCGTTCTTCTTCAGCTGGGTCTTGTACCGGGCACTATCATAACGATTCCGGGCAAAGCGGTCGAGCTTCCAGACCAGCACAATGTCAAACAGCTTCTTGTCGCTGTCTTTGATCATCTGCTGGAACTCCGGGCGGTTGTCCGTCTTGGCAGAGATGGCACGGTCAATATAGTGCTTGACGATGGTGATGCCGTTCTTTTCCGCATAGGCCGTGCACTCCCGGATCTGGCCTTCGATGGATTCTTCACGCTGGTTGTCACTGGAATAGCGGGCGTAGATCACAGCGGTCATGGCAGGCACCTCACTTTACACATCATTGAACGGTGGAGTGTTCTTTTAAAGCAATGTTTCGTATAATGGATATACCACATTTTACAGATGATTGCAAGCTTTTTATACGCTTTTCACGAGATTCAGTAAAAAAAAACATGAACTCCTATGAAAGCAAAATATTCACATTCCATGGTTCTATGAAGGTGTCCGGAGCAATTGTGTCATTTTGACACAATTCCTTATTTCTCCATAAACCATAAAAATTCAACTTTTTAATGCAGCAGCTACAACGTTGGATTGCATATCGCAAATATACTATTTGAATATTGCGCTGATTTTTGTCTTGTTACGGTTTCGCAATAAGACCAAAGTGGTGGGTATCACGATGATACCCACCACTTTAGCCAAGTAAATTTTTATTTTTGAATCGTAAAACGGAACGAGGTTCCCTTCTCCACCGCAAAGCAGGCGTCTGCATGGGGCTTTGCGCCCCAGCTGTTGTCGCCGCCCACGCCGCGCTGGAAAGCAGCGCAGCGGACGACCGTCTTATTGTCGTCCCGGGGCAGCTCGTAAAGGTGGCGGGCGTTTTCCAGTTCATGGGGCGTGTAGGGCAGCGCCGAGAAGGTCATGCCGTCCCCTGCAAAGCCGATGCCTATATTCAATCCGCTGCCGGTGACAGTTGCACTGTACACGCCGGTGCGGCTGCCGCATTCCTGCGGGTAGACCGGGCTGTTCTGGGCAAAATCCTGCCGGACGTTGTAGTTCCACGCACCCATCTTGCCGCCTGCAGTGCGGTCGGCGGTGGTCTCCCGGGGGCCAAGACCCAGATAGGAGACTTCCGTCAGCTCCCGGCGCAGCGGGAAGAGCAGACCGAACTCCGGCAGCTCAGTGCGCGTGCCCTGCCATGTCATGGTGATATCACAGCGGCCTGCGCCGTCAATGGCAAAATCAATGGGCAGCGTCTGCCCATCTGGCAGGGTGTAGTTTGCGCGGGCGATGACGAAATCGCCCTTTGTTTCAGCGGTCAGGTTATCGCAGCGGGCGTAGAGACCGGCGGTTTTCCAGAAGGCAAATGTAAACGGCTCTGCACAGCCCTCGTCGTTGTTGGTGGGCGCACGCCAGAAATTGGGGCGCACGGTATCGTCCAGCAGCTGCACGCCGTTATAGCGGATGGACACCAGCCCCTTGCCTCGGCCAAAGATGTACTCGAAGCCCTCGCCCTTTACGCCGACGTTGCAGTCCATCTCCACCAGCTGCGGGGCGGGCAGGGTCAGCCGGGCGACGGCGTAGTTGTGCCATACCTGCCCCAAAGCGGCTTCATAGCCCGCCGGGATGCCGGGCAGTGCAGCCCGCTGGATGGCGGTAACGGTCATGCAGGCAAGCCCAGCCTCCGGTAAGGCAAAGGGAAACGGGATGTGCTCCGTCCCGCCCGGCTTGCAGTCTGCCCGCAGCACCGCCCGGCGCTCCGGCTTGCCGTTGACCGAGGACGCAAACACAAGGTCGTAGGCGTTCAGGTCGGTAAAGAGATTCCGGTTTTCAATCACGGCTTCCGTGTCGGTCAGGGTGATCTTCAGCGGTGCGTAGGCCGCCTTGACGGCGTCCATTTTGGGGGTGTTACGGCGGTCGGGCAGCACAAGGCCGTCCACGCAGAATTCCCGGTCGGTGGGGCGGTCGCCGAAGTCGCCGCCATAGGCATAAAACTTCTCGCTATTCGGACGGGCTATTTGGCCTCGCTTTTGGTCCATCAGCGGGATGGCGTTGCCCCATCGTGTGCTATCTTTGGGGTGGAGGGCCAGGATTCCTTGGTCAACCCAGTCCCAGATGAATCCGCCCTGCAGGTGGTCGTATTCGTAGATGGGCTGCCATTGTCCCCACAGGTCTCCCGTGCTGTTGCCCATCGCATGGGCGTATTCAGAGGGGATGACGGGACGGTCCAGCCCACTTTTTCCTACTTTGGCGAACCATTCTGCCGACGGATATTGTGGGACAAACAGGTCCGTGTTCCATTCCAAAAGTGCACGCTCATAGCTGACGGGGCGTGACATCCAAGGGGCGTCGGCAGCTTTCAGCCATTGGTAGGTCTCGTAGAAGTTGACTCCGTTGCCCGCCTCGTTGCCCAGCGACCAGAAGCAGACGCAGGGGTAGTTTTTGTCGTGCTCATACAGGTTGCGGGTGCGGTACAGATGAGCCTCGAGCCAGTCGGGGTTGTTGCCCAGCGTGCCACCCTTGCGCAGGTCGTAGCCCATACCGTGGCTCTCGATGTTGGCCTCGTCATAGACGTAGAGACCGTATTCAGAGGCCAGCTCATAGAAGCGGTGGCCCTGTGGGTAGTGGCTGAGGCGCACGGCGTTGATGTTGTTGCGCCGCATCAGTTCGAAGTCGCGTCGCATCACCTCCTCCGTCACATAGTGGCCTGTATAGGGGTTGTGCTCATGGATGTTGACACCCTTGAGTTTGATGGGTTGCCCATTGACCAGCAGACAGGGGAGTGTGCGGCCGTCTTTACACAATCGTTCCTTGATCTCGATACGCCGGAATCCCACGCGGTAGGGGATCACCTCTTGCTCCTTCCCGTTTTGCACCTTTACATATAGGGTGTAGAGCTGGGGCTGTTCCGAACTCCATGGCCGGACGTTTGGTATCGTGGCCGAGAAATCGGCGAAAGCCGCTGTGTCCTTGATGTCGATCGATTGCGAGGAAGCAGCTACGATCGTACCTCCGTTATCGCTTCGCAATTCATAGGAGACAGTTGTCCGCTGCCGTTTGCCCGTGGTGTTGCGCAGTTCGGTCTGCAAGCGGAAGATGCCGTCTCGGTAGCTATCGTCGAGGGTGGAGGTGATATGGAAGTCGCGTACAGAGACCTGTGGTTCTGCCGATAGCCATACGTCGCGCTCGATGCCGCTGATGCGCCAGAAGTCTTGACATTCGAGATACGATCCGGTACTCCAACGATAGATCTTGAGTGTCAGGTGGTTCTCTCCTTTGCGCAGATGTGGATTCAGCAGGTATTCGACTGTCGATTTGGAATCTTCGCTATACCCAATGTGTTGTCCGTTGAGATAGACGTACACGCCCGATTTGGCTCCGTCGATGTGCAGAAACACATTCTTTCCTTCCCATGCATCGGGCACGGTGAAGGACCGCTGATAGACGCCCACGGGAATCTCGTCGGGAAGGACGGGAGGTTGGGGGCGGCCTTGGACAAACTCGTATGGTTGGTTGACGTAGATAGCCGTTCCGAAACCTTGCATCTCCCAGTTGCCAGGCACGCTGATTGTGCTCCACCCCTGTGTGTCGGGCTGGTCGGCTGTGGCATCATGGGGTAGCAGGTGGTCGTCGTCGGCATAGAAAAAATGCCATTTCCCATTGAGCGACTGGTGCCACGGACTGTCCTCGTACCGCAGCGATTGGCCCGCAGAGCAGTCAGGCCATGCCATGAACATCGTCCTTGGCCGCTCTGTGCCGATGGAAAGCGTGCGCAGGTTGCGATGGTGTGGGAGAGGGAGAAGCGTGGCGGTAGCCAGCAGGGAGGTGAGAAGCGTATTCATTATATATATAAGGTATAGGAGTAGGTGCAAATGGATTATTGGATGGCTATTTTCTCATACTTCAACGCCTCGCCCGGACGCACCATGCGGATGGCGCGCAACTGGATGTAGCGGGCCGATACAGGCGTGAAATAGACCTCTTGCAGGACAGGGTGGTTGCGGATGTTGGAAAATTCTCCCTCCGCCACCTTCTGCATAGCCTCCGGTGTCTCGCCAGCCCACAACTCATAGTTGGCCGCCGTCCCCTCGTTCCCCACCGATTGTGTGGGAAGGTAGAAGAAGGCACGCATCGTCTTCGACTCGCCGAGGTCGAAGGTGATGGCCTTCGGTGTGGTGTCGGCCACCGAGAAAGGCAGCGTTGCCACCTCTTCCATCCGTTCGGTATAGCGCTCTTTGGCGTTGGGCGCGTAGTAGGCTCCCACCTCATTGATGCAGAGCGGTCCGCGTGACTGGAGGAAGCGTATGCGAAGTTGGCGGGTGGTGATGGCCTTGAAGCGCAGCAGTCGCTGGTAGCCGATGGTGGTAGTCTCCTCGCCCGCGTTGATGGGTGTCCAAACACCATGGTCGAGATATTCCACTACGAAACGTTCGACTCGCTGTCCAAGCGGAATATACTCCTGCAGTTTGAGGCGGTTCACCTGCGTCGGTTTGCGGAATGTGAAGGAGAGCGTGGCCGTCGTCACGCCATCGGGCGTAGCCCAATAAGTGTGGAAGTCGCCATCTGTCAGCGTCCGTGTAGAGAAAGCATCTCCTCGTGTGGCCGTCGCCTTCACCTTCGCCCCCTTGAGGAGGTTGGTGGCCAGTTCCTTGCTAATCACCTGGTATGCCTCCACGGCCCTTGCGGAGTCTGTGGGGTGTATCAGTCCCTCCGGGGTGACGGGAAAGTTGATGAGCTGGGATCCGTTATGGCCCACGCTGCGGTAGTAGAGATCGACCAGTTGGTCCACCGTCTTCACCTTTCCGTCCTCCTTTTCGTGGTAGAACCATCCTGGACGGATACTGACGTCGCATTCCGCAGGCACCCAGGCGTCGCCGTCGGCATGGCCTTGCTGCAGTTCCCAGTAGCGCTCGTAGCCAGGATGCACATCCTTACTGCGCAGGAAAGCCCAGTTGGTGGCAAACGCAAATCCCTTCTCGTTGCCGACCCATCGGCATCCCGGTCCCTCGTCGGAGAAGATGACTGCCTTCGGTTGGAGTTCGGCCACCATCTTCCATGCCCTTGGAAAATTGTAGTAGGTCTTGCGGTCGATAGTGCGCTCCTCTTTCGTGCCACCATACCAGCCGTCGCCGCCATTGGCGCCGTCGAACCACACTTCGAACAGTTCGCCATATTGCGTCAGCAGTTCCTGGAGTTGCGCATAGAAGTATTCCACGTAGAGGGGAGTGCCGTAGAAAGCCTGGTGGCGATCCCACGGCGAAAGGTATAGTCCCAGGTGGAGTCCGTACTTTCGGCATGCGGCAGCCAACTCTCCAACAACATCGCCCTTCCCGCCCTTGTAGGGCGTGTTGCGGACGCAATAGTCAGTCTGCTTCGTCGGCCATAGGCAGAAACCGTCATGATGCTTGGCAGTGAGGATGATACCCTTCATTCCCGCCGCCTTTACCGTCCGTGCCCATTGCTCACAGTCGAGGCGGGTGGGGTTGAAACTCTCCAATGGAGCGTCGCCATAGCCCCATTCGCGGTCTCCGAAGGTGTTCGGACCGAAGTGGATGAAGGCGTAGGTCTCCAATTGGTGCCATGCCACCTGTGCCTCTGAGGGCAGCGGTGGGATGGGTGCAGGGGCGTCGGTCTGTGCCTGAAGAGGTTGAAGACCGCAGAGGGCGGTCGTTAGTGCAAGGATAAGGTGCTTCATTTTTGTTTGTTGTTGATGGGTGAGAGTGAATGGCGAATGCCTTTGGAATGTTTCGGGATGCCTTCGGGACGCGTTCGGGATGTGGTCAGCGTCGCTCCTTCAGTTCGTCGCTAAAGGAATAGGGTGCATCCTCTGGTCTCGTGCCACGCGAGAGGTTGGGTTGTCCCGACATCTTGAAGTCGAGACTCAGTCCTTGGAGGAGATCCTCGTGGTCGAGGTAGTTGCGGTCGTAGGCCACCCCGTCGCGCAATAGCTGGTCCACGTAAGGGCCGTTGTTGTTGTCTCGACGGATCAGGAGGCTATTGCCATTCTCCAGGTGCACCTTGACTTGGTCGAAATAGGGTGCGCCCAGGACATACTGGTTGCTTCCTGGACAGACGGGGTAGAAGCCGAGGGCAGAGAAGACGTACCAGGCCGAGGTCTGTCCGTTGTCCTCGTCTCCGCAATAGCCCTCGGGGAGGGCAGAGTAGAGGCGGTCCATCACCTGTCGGACCCGATACTGCGTCTTCCAGGGCTGACCGCTATAGGCGTAGAGATAGACCATGTGCTGGATCGGTTGGTTGCCATGGGCGTAGTTGCCCATGTCCATCACCTGCATCTCGCGTATCTCGTGGATCACCTGTCCGTAGTAACTGTCGTCGAAGATGGGCGGCACGACGAAGACGCTGTCCATCATCTGGTTGAAGCGGTCGCGGCCTCCCATGAGTTGTATCAGTCCCTCGGGGTCGTGGAATACGCACCACGTCCAGTGCCAGCTATTGCCTTCGGTGAAGGCATCCCCCCACTTGAAGGGGTTGAAGGGCGACTGAAACTTCCCGTCCTTCAGTCGTCCGCGCATCAGGCGGGTCTCTGGGTCGAAGACATTGCGGTAGTTCATCGCCCGTTCCCGGTAGGGTCGCAACTCGCGAAGACTTTTGCCCAGCGCTTTGCCAAATTGATAGATGCACCAGTCGTTGTAGGCGTACTCCAGGGTGCGTGCCACGCTCTCGTTGATCTTCACGTCGTAGGGCACGTAGCCGAGACGGTTGTAGTATTCGAAACCCATTCGTCCCGTGCTGCCGATGGTGGGATGGTGGGCGTTGGCGCCATGGACGACAGCCTGCCAGAGCGTCTCCGCATCGTAGCCCCGTAGTCCTTTGAGGTAGGCGTCGGCCACAACAGAAGCAGAGTTGTTGCCGACCATACAGTCGCGGTGGCCCGGACTGGCCCATTCGGGCAGGAATCCACTTTCCTTATAAGCGTTGACAAGCCCCTCTTGCATCAGTCTGCCCATCGAGGGATAGACCAGATCGACGAGTGGCATCAGCGCGCGGAACGTGTCCCAAAAGCCCGTATCCGTGAACATGGCCCCGGGGAGCACCTTGCCATTGTATGGACTATAGTGGATGGTGTCGCCTTGGGCGTTGACTTCGAAGAACATACGGGGGAAGAGCACGCATCTGTAGAGGTTGCTATACAGGGTTCGCAGGTGGTCGGTATTGGCATCGCTGAGCTCGATACGGCCAAGCACGTCGTTCCAGCGATCTCGTCCCTGCTGGCGGAGTCGGTCGAAGTCGGCATCGCCCAGTTCCTTGAGGTTCTCCAAGGCTTGGTCTGCCGAGACAAACGACGAGGCGACGCGCACGCCCACTTGCTCGCCCCGCTTTGTGGCGAAACTGACGGCTGCCACGGCATGGTCGGCGGTGGCACAGTCATCGTCCGAGGCCACGAAATGGTAGTCGGCATCAACGCTTCCTACGTGGGAGACGGTGAAAGGACGGTCAAACTCCAGGACGAAGTAGTTTTTGAAATGGTCGGGTACACCGCCGCTATTGCGTGTCGTGTAGCCCACGATCCTGCGCTTCTCGGGCTGGATGGTGATGGAGGATCCGTGGTCGAAGGCGTCAATCAGAATGTTGGCGGAGTCTGTCGCGGGGAAGGTGAGGCGGAAAAGGGCCGCCCGCTCCGTCGGCGTTATCTCTGTCGTCACGTCGTAGTCGGCCAGATATACCTTATAATAATAGGGCGAGGCCGTTTCTGCCTTGTGGGAGAACCAGCTGGCACGGCGGTTTTCGTCGAAATCCACCTTGCCAACAGTCGGCATGATGGCAAACTGGCCGTAGTCGTTGATCCACGGGCTGGGCTGGTGGGTCTGCTTGAAACCCCTGATTTGGTTGGCGTCGTAGGTGTATTGCCAGCCGTCGCCCATCTTGCCCGTCTGCGGCACCCAGAAGTTCATGCCCCAGGGCAGGGCGATGGCGGGATAGGTGTTGCCTGTGGAAAGGCTAAATTTCGAAGCGCTTCCCACTAATGTCGATACATGATCGACAGGCGTGACGGGCTGCTGGGCCGATAGGCTCGCACTTCCCGCCAGCAAAAGAAGGGCAAGTGCGGATAATTGATGAAACCGTTTCATTTCTTCGAGCGTTATAAGGTTATGTGGCAACTATGCTGCAAAAGTACGAAAAAAAACTGGTTCGCCCGAATGTTTGACACGATAAGGTTGTCGCCATTGCCAAAACTTGCTGCTGGATCGCAGGAATGGTCTGCCTAATAGCGAGTGGGATGTCTGCCGAACAGTTTCCCTGGGTGACTTGGCTGCGAAGGTCCCGTTTCTGGAGACCATCCTCCGACCTCGTCGTCATCCTCCTGCAAACAGTTCGCGGAGCACGGGAAGGGAACGGAGATCGGGCATGTTGGGTACGTGGAGGCGGTAGTAGGACAGCATGATCCCTGCGATGCGGTTGCGCTCCTCGCGTGTCGGAAGAAAGACGTGCATAGTGGGATAGCTGATGCGCATCAACACCCCGACATGGGCAGCGTCTTCGGGTGGCAGAAAGTCGGGATGGAGCGGACGCAGGGGTGTGAACGTTGCACCACGGAGGTCGAAGTAGCATCCCTCGTGGTAGTCTTCGAGGTTGGGCCAGAATCCTAAGAAGCGGCTCATGCGCGCCATGAAGACGAGGTGGAAATTGGCAAAACGCGCTTCGGTCTCATCGAGCCATAGCAGGCTGGAACGGATGAAGAGAAAAAGGGGGACGTTCTGCTGCTCGTCGCGTGTGGCGTAGGTGAGAAACTCTGCGAGAAAGAGCAGGATGGCCTGTTTCGACGGATTGATCGGGATGTGAAGGTAGGGCTGGTCTATGCGCACCTCGCGCAAGCGCTGCAAAGAACTGCGCAGGCGAAAGTCGTAGTCGATACTCAAAAGAGTCAGGGGCAGGAAGTGCTGGCGTCGTACTCGCCCCCTTGCCGTCTTGGGGATGCGTACGAGAAACGACACACGTCCTTGTGCCTCGGTGAGTAAGTCGGCGATGATGGCGTTGTCGCCATACTTCACGGTACGGAGCACAATGGCCCGCGTCTTCACTTCTTCCATGTGTGCAAAGGTATGAAAAAAGCCAGACAAACCACCAAGTATTGCAGCTAAGGCACAAAAATATAGCCATTTAGATAATTTTTACTTGGCAATATTTGGCTGAAATGAAAAAAAGCAGTAACTTTGCACCCGCAAAAATTTAGCAGGGGTCCCTTCGTCTATCGGTTAGGACGAGAGATTTTCATTCTCTAAAGAGCAGTTCGACTCTGCTAGGGACTGCAAGAAAATAAAAAAAAGAAGAAAACAAGTAAAGATGGCAAATCACAAATCATCGTTGAAGAGAATCCGTCAGGAGAAGGTTCGCACGCTTCATAATAAGTATTATGCTAAGACGATGCGCAATGCCGTTCGCAAACTGCGTGCCACGACGGACAAGGAGGCAGCTCTGAAGCTGTATCCGACTGTGCAGAAGATGCTGGACAAGCTGGCTAAGACCAACATTATTCACAAGAATAAGGCGGCCAACCTCAAGTCAAGCCTCACGAAGCACATCGTTGCTCTCGGATAAATAAGAACTTTTCAAAGGGTTCTATAAGTCTATAGCACCAACGAAGGCATCCATTGCATATCTATATGATGTGTGATGGATGCCCTTTTGCGTTCCAATGGTTCGTGTCTTGGTGTGTGTGAAAAGCGACAAAGTCGGAAAAAGCTTGGTTCCTAACTGCCTGGGTGGGCGAAAGCGTGGGATTTGACGATTAAAAATTTCCGTATTCGCATGTTTTTTCGTACCTTTGCGGTCTATAAAAGAAAATGAAGCAACATGGAAGATATTCAGGCTGCCGAACAAAATTATTCGGCCAGTAACATACAAGTCCTTGAAGGTTTGGAAGCTGTGCGCAAGCGTCCAGCCATGTATATTGGCGACATCAGCGAGAAGGGTCTCCATCATCTCATCAACGAGACGGTGGACAACTCCATCGACGAGGCCATGGCGGGCTATTGCAGCCACATCGAGGTGACGATCTGTGCGGATGGATCGATTGTCGTGGAGGATGATGGTCGTGGAATCCCTGTCGATGAACACAAGAAGCTCCACAAAAGCGCGCTGGAGGTGGTTATGACTGTCCTCCATGCGGGCGGTAAGTTCGACAAGGGTTCGTACAAGGTGTCTGGCGGTCTGCATGGTGTGGGTGTGAGTTGTGTGAATGCGCTCTCCACGCACATGATGTCGCAGGTCTTTCGCGACGGCAATATCTACCAGCAGGAATATGAGCAGGGCAAGCCTTTGTATCCCGTGAAGATCGTTGGAAAGACGGACAAGCACGGTACGAGACAGCAGTTCTGGCCCGACGGCACTATCTTCACCACAACGACTTTCAAGTGGGAAATCATCGCACGTCGTATGCGGGAGCTGGCCTACCTCAACGCCGGCGTGAAGATTACCCTGACGGATGAGCATCCTGATCCCGAGACGGGCAAGACACGCCAGGAGGTGTTCCATGCCAAGGAGGGCCTCAAGGAGTTTGTCCGCTATATCGACCGCCATCGCACCCACCTCTTCGATGATGTCATCTACTTGAAGACCGAGAAGCAGGGCGTGCCCATTGAGGTGGCTATCATGTACAACACGGACTACAATGAGAATCTTCATTCATACGTCAACAATATCAACACCATCGAGGGTGGTACCCACGTCACGGGATTCCGTACCGCGCTGACCAGGACGCTGAAGGCTTATGCTGACAACGACACCCAGATCTCAAAGCAGATTGAGAAGGCGAAGATCGACATTGTGGGCGACGACTTCCGTGAGGGTTTGACGGCCGTCATCTCCATTAAGGTGGCTGAACCCCAGTTTGAGGGTCAGACCAAGACGAAGCTCGGCAATAGCGAGGTCTCAGGTGCAGTGCAGCAGGCTGTCGGCGAAGCTTTGGCCGACTATCTGGAGGAGCATCCCGACGAGGCGAAGCTTATTTGCAACAAGGTGGTGCTGGCAGCCACGGCACGTATTGCCGCACGCAAGGCTCGCGAGAGTGTGCAGCGCAAGAACGTGATGAGTGGTGGTGGCCTTCCTGGCAAACTTGCCGACTGCTCCATACGTGATCCGAAGCGCGCTGAGATATTCCTGGTCGAGGGCGACTCGGCAGGAGGATCAGCCAAGCAGGGCCGCGACCGATACACCCAGGCTATTTTGCCGCTTCGTGGTAAGATCCTGAATGTGGAGAAGGTGCAGCGCCATCGTGTGTTCGAGGCAGAGTCGGTGATGAATATCATCCAGTCCATCGGTGTCCGCTTTGGCGTGGATGACGGCCAGGATGACTTTGAGGCCAATACCGACAAGCTCCGCTACGACAAGATAATCATCATGACCGATGCCGATGTCGATGGCTCGCACATCGACACGCTCATCATGACGCTTTTCTATCGCTACATGCCGCGCGTCATCGAGGAGGGACACCTCTATATCGCTACGCCGCCGCTCTATAAGTGTACTTACAAGAAGATTTCGGAGTATTGCTACACCGAGCAGCAGCGCCAGATCTTCCTCGACAAATACGCCAATGGCGTGGAAGACGGCAAGGGTGTCCATACACAGCGCTACAAAGGTTTGGGAGAGATGAATCCCGAGCAGCTGTGGGAGACGACCATGGATCCGAAGACGCGTCTGCTCAAGCAGGTGACGATTGAGAATGCTGCTGAGGCCGACGAGATCTTCTCGATGCTCATGGGCGACGACGTGGAGCCGCGTCGCGAGTTTATAGAGGCCAATGCCACCTACGCCAACATCGACGCATAAGCGATTTGTGGATGGGTAGCCCGTGTGTGACGAGATCACGATGAGGCTACGCAGGGTGGTCGGAGTATGACTTAAATAGAATAAAACCGAATCCCCCACCTCCTCCTTTGGGAGAGGTGGGGAGTGTATATAATGGACGAGACCAGTTTTATAGAGGTAAGTGTCGCTCAGGCGAGAGATTTCTATCCTAAGGGACATTTCATAGGCGAGGATTTTCTTGTCTATGAGCATTTTAGTGAGGTACCTCTGCCGTGGAAGTCGTGCCGGATGCAATGTCTTTTCTTTGCTCTCTGCACCCAGGGAGAGGCCAGCTATACGGTCGATGCCAAAGCGTCACGTATCAAGCAGGGCGATGTCATCATCGTCGGGGAAGGCCAGCTGATAGAAAACTTCCTTGCCTCGGATGATTGTGACGGCATAGCGATTATGATCTCGTATGACTTCTTCAACGATATCGTCGCTGGCATCCGCGACCTCAATACGCTTTTCCTCTTTTCCCGGCTCCATCCTGTCTTTTCGTTGACGGAAAGAGAGGTGAATGTGTTGTCCAGTTATATCGACACCATCATAGCAAAGATCCTGGAGCCTGAGCACCACTTCCGTCGGGAACTCGTCAGCACCCTGATGAAGGCACTCATCTACGACATGAGTAACGTCATCTACCGCTACCAAATGGGGGAAAAGAAGCGGTTCTCGCGCGGTGAGGTAGTGTTCTTCAACTATATCCGTCTGGTCCGCGACCATTTCAAGCAAGAGCGGCGCGTCAGTTGGTATGCCCATCAGCTTTGTATCACCCCAAAATATCTATCCGAAACCATCAAGACCATCAGCAAGCGAACGCCCAACGAATGGATAGACTACTATGTCGTGTTGGAACTGCGTCTGTTGCTGAAAAATTCGGATAAGAGCATCAAGGAGATTGCGGAGTATTTGAACTTCCCCAACCAGAGTTTCCTTGGAAAATTCTTCAAGGATCATGTTGGAGTCAGTCCATCCACATTCCGCAAAAGTTGATGTTTTATCTCGTTTCCGAATGACGCTGATATCGTGAATGACTTTCGTTTCTCTTGCGTAAGCAAGCAAAAAGATACCCGAAATAGCTGTTTTGGAATGTTTTTCATTTAAATAAAGTTAATCAACGAAACAGAGGTGGGATGGTTAAAGAGAAATGCTTACTTTTGTATAAACCAATGTAAATTATGACCAAAGAAGAAAGACAGTCCGCCATCCTCGACCAGCTGCTCAAGCAAGGGTCGGTTCTGGTGTCGGCTTTGAGCGACAACCTGCAGGTTTCGGCGGTTACGATACGCAAAGACCTTACCGACTTGGAACGCCAGGGACGCTTATACCGTAGTCATGGCAAGGCCATTCTGATCAATCCGTTCACGGCCAACCGTTCCGTGAACGAGAAGGAAAAGCTCTTTCCAGAGGAGAAATATAATATAGGCACGGCAGCTGCCCAGCTTGTCATGCCCAACGACTCCATTGTCATCGCGTCTGGCACGACAGTTACCGCCTTTGCACAATGCCTTCAGCACAGTCCCAGGTTCACGGCGGTCACGTCGTCTATCAAGGTTTCTGAGGCCTTGGCAGCCAATTCGGAGATAGAGGTCATCCAGCTGGGTGGCAGATTGCGTCATAGCAGTCTCTCGGTAGTAGGCCCCGATGGCGAGCAGACGCTTGCTGGCTGTACTTTTAGCAAACTCTTTATTGGTGTCGATGGCATCGACCTGGAGTATGGCATCACTACGACCGATCTTCGCGAGGCCCATCTCAATAAGGTAATGATGGGTGTGGCACAGAAGACCATAGTCCTTGCCGACTCGTCGAAGTTTGGACGCCGTGGTTTTGCGAAGATTTGTGGTATGGACGAGGTCGATGTGATTATCACCGACGGCAATATCCGTCCCACGGACCGTACCGCTTTGGAGGAAATGGGTATTGAGGTGATCGTCGTTAATGGTGGCAACGCCTCCGTCACGATGCTTTGATCCTGTGGCAGCAAAGGAATAGAGAGAAAGAAAAGCGAACGGTGTGAGTAGGGTGGAAACTAATCAAGGTTACTGCGGATGAGAAAGATTTTCTTTGTGGCGATATGGTCTGCCCTGCTGGCTGCTTGTACAACCGATTCCTATGATAGTGGCGACACTCCGTTGTCTTATCTTTCTGCTGAATGGGCCGATGTGACGACCAATGGCGACGGATTGGTGGCCTATGCCGTCACCGATGGCGGGCAGCGGCTCACCTTTTCCCCTCCTTATCAGGCTCAATGGCTGAAGCAGAAAGCCGACACCACTTGTCGTGCTTTGCTCTACCATGGGCAGGTGGTCGAAGGAGTGACCAGCGTCAAAGGACTTACTCCCGTCTTGATGGTCGGCGTCGTGGATCGGAAAGAAGGAATGGCGGTCAAGAAAGACCCTATTGGCAATGCACGAGCATGGTTTTCGGCTGACAAGCGCTATCTTAACCTGGTGCTCACGATCAAGGTGGGACGCAAGGAAAATGCTCCTACGCAACAAAAGATAGGGATCGTGCGCGATTCTGTCACCATCCTTGCTGATGGCATCCGCTGTTGTTGGCTCACTTTGGCACATGATCAGAACGACGTGCCCGACTATTATTCTCAGGATGCGTGCGTCAGCGTACCTGCAGCGGTGCTTCACGAGGTTGGCAAGGTGTGCCTCCGTGTGGCAACCACACAAGGAGAGCGCCTCTTGGAAATACAATAACCACCCCTTTCACTAACTACTATCGACGCGACTTCTTTCCGAAGTCGTGCCCCCCCCCAGGAAGTTTTATTGCTCTTGTCAGCAAGCGATAGCCCGCAAGGCTAACACTGATTCTATACTATCGGCAAACTGATGCCATTGATTTTCTGATAGATGTCGAGCGCATAGACATCCGTCATGCCACTGATATAGTCGATGACGGCCATGACGCGTTTCTCCAGCGACGGGTTGTGGATGTCGTACTGGCTCGAAAAGCGACGGA
>OHDS01000738.1_pt1 | contig 15477 bp, 15 predicted proteins | sample 1567031 | NCBI WGS metagenome assembly OHDS01 (sample SAMEA3879503, study PRJEB24766) | human gut metagenome | biome: human-associated habitat; feature: feces | place: USA | collected 1985/1987
TTTGCCTATTCCTGATGTAGCTGAAGCATTACATGAGGATAGTTTGTTTGCGGATATGAAAGATATACCTTATAGAATAGGCTTACCTATTACTGTAAATTATACTTTAGAGAATTCAGGGAATTGGCATGTATTAGGTGATAGTGTAAGAGTATGGCGTTTGCGGTTGCATGTTGATAAAGCAAAGGCTTTATCATTGAACTATGATAGATTCTGGCTTCCAGAAAAGGCTAAATTTTTCGTATATAGTGCAGATAAAACTTTCTGTATAGGAGGCTTTACTGATTTAAATAATAAAGGGGCAAAAAAAAATCCAGCTAATTTTGCTACAGGACTTGTTGCCGGAAGTGATATAATATTGGAATACTATGAACCGATAAATGCTATTAGGGGCATTATCTCAATAGATAAGGTTATTTATGCTTATAAAGATATCCTAACTTATTCGGGAAATACTAGAACTCTGGGATTTGGAGATGCTTTGTCATGTAATGTGAATGTAAATTGTCCAGAAGGCGATGGATGGCAGAAAGAAAAAAGGGCTGTTGCATGTATATATTATGATGGATATTTGTGTACTGGGGCACTGATTAATAACACCTCTGGAGAAGACTATTTTTTGACAGCTAATCATTGTTTTTCAAACTATGATGCTCAAGGTAACAGCCAAATAAATCAAATGATTTTTTTATTGGAATTATGAGAGTAAAGATTGCTCTAATGGAACAAATTTTAATCCTCCAACCTCAAGTGGAGCTAAATTGGTTGCTAATAATGAATATTCAGATTTTGCATTGCTTAAATTAGTAGAATCAGTTCGTAATATACCTGCATATATTCCATACTATTTAGGATGGACTAGGAGTTCTTCTCTTCCCACTAAAGGGACTGTAATTCATCATCCTCGGGGTGATATAAAGAAAATAGCTATTGATAATAATACTTTAGGAAAGGCTATTAATAATACTCATTGGAAAGCTACATATGATGTTGGAACGACGGAAAGAGGCTCATCTGGAGCTCCACTGCTTAATCAAAATAAGTTAGTTGTTGGTCAATTGCATAGTGGAGGTATTGGCTGTAATATATCAGATAATTATGGTCGTTTTGATGTATCGTGGGATTATGGAAGTGTAGCGACGAGAAGATTAAAAGATTGGTTAGATGCGAATAATACAGGTATGATGCAGTTAGAAGCAAGAGAATTGCTTCCGGAAATAGTAGGAACTAAATTTATTTGTGATAGTAGTACTTATTATATAAAGAATTTGCCAGCTAACGCAATGGTGGTATGGGAATATCCAACTGAACCAAATAGTGCACCACGACCACAGTTTTATACTAATTATCCAGTACCTAATCAATGCACTATAAAAAATAAATATTATTATCCTTACAATGCAAATTTAGTAGCTAAGATAGTCTATAATGGAAATACTTTATTGACTTTATCAAAAGAAGTTATATCTGATACAAAATCCTATCCTTATGCAACCTATATACAAGAGGCTTGTCCTTTTTATGGGGTTAATCATCCAAGCATAAGTGGCAGAGTAGAGAACTCTACATTTGTACATCAAGGTTGTATGGTCCGTGTAACTTTTAACAGTGACTATGATAAAGATATCTATTATGACTCTTCAGGTGGAATTACTCATAAACCTTTATTTTGGAACTATCATCGGCCAACAAAGACTTTAGAATTTCAATTACCATATCGTTCTGGTGGTTTACCTTTTGCTTTTATACTTGATGGTGAAGGCGTATGTAAAAAGAAACGAATAATATTCTTTTCCTATACTGGTAACGGAAATGCACCAGCTTCTGCTTATTCATTAAAAGTGCTTTCTTCTTCAGAGAATATTAAAGAAATACGGTTAGTTACTGATGATGTGATAAATGAGAGGAATGGTCTGAACTGGAATTTGGAAGTATACAATGTAGCTTATGGGACAAAAGTTTTAGAAGTTAAAGGTATGACAGATTTATCTTATACGATGGATACTTCAGGATGGACTTCTGGTATGTATGTAACTCGTGTCATTATCGGAGATGAAATTTTGACTGAGAAAATAACAGTAGGAAAGTAGACTTAAAAATACAATAAATGCATTCTATAGCAAGAATGTGTGCTATGAGAATGGCATTTTTTTTGCTTATAGAATGCAGTATTGTTGCTTTGAGAGCATTTACTATATAAGTAGAAACCTAAAAATATATTACTTATGAAAAACTTATTATTTTTTGCCTCTTTATTTTTTGCAATTTTATGTACCGGGTGTAGTAGCGATAAAGATAACAGTGATGCCGAGGATTGTTCTGAGGTTATTTGTACTGACGAGTTTTGCAGTATTGGAGTTAAAATAAAATACGAAGATGATACATCTGTCGTATTGGATAGTTATGAAGTTATAGAAGTTGCTACAGGAAAAGTGCGGGATGTTCCTAACTGGGGGAAAGAATTTAACACATATATCATCGCTTCAGATCTTGATAGAGAAGATTTTGCAGGAAAAGAGATTGAGTTGCAGTTTGTTGGTAAAATAGGAGAAAAAATAGTAGTTACTAAAAACTATGTTGTTTCAGCAAACTGTTGCCATACTTATTTGCTAAAGGGTGATGAGGAGATTGTACTAAAGGAGAGGATACCTTAGTAGGGCGGTCAACCACTTAGTAGTAATCGAGTCATTACTACTAAGTTTAAAGCCTGTTTAAAAACTCCTTTTTAACAAAAGGCACTGTCCACGATTTTGTGTAAATAGAAAACTAGAGGATTCGAGTTTTATACTTGAATCCTGTTTTCAAATATAGTTATAAATTGATTAAAAATCAATGCCCAATTCCAAATAGGTTGATACCATTTCTTTTCTATTTCTGTAATAGCCAGATACACAGACTTTTTCAAGGCATCATCATTTGGGAATGATAGCTTGTTTTTGGTGTATTTTCTAATTTTTCCGTTCAGATTCTCAATGAGATTCGTTGTATATATGATCTTTCTAATTTCAACCGGGAAGTCAAAGAATACGGTGAGTTCTTCCCAATTATTTCTCCAGGAGCGTATCGCATATGGATATTTAGTCCCCCATTTTTGCTCAAAGTTGTCCAACTCCATCTTTGCGGCTTCTTTAGTAGGTGCATTATAGATATTCTTTAAATCAGAAGTAAACTCCTTTTTTTCTTTCCAGACCACATACCGACAGGAGTTTCTTATTTGATGCACTACGCATATTTGAGTGGTAGATGTTGGAAACACACTCTTGATAGTTTCTGTAAATCCATTCAGATTATCAGTAACCGTAATCAGTATATCTTCTACACCACGAGCTTTGAGATCCGTTAAAACGCCCATCCAGAAGGCAGCGCTCTCATTTTTACCAACCCACATGCCCAATACCTCTTTCAAGCCTTCCTTATTTAGACCTACACATAAATAAACGGTCTTGTTGATGACCTTACCATTTTCCCTGACTTTAAATACGATACCATCCATCCAGACAATCATATATAAGCTCTCCAAAGGACGATTCTGCCACTCTGAAGCAGCCTGGCTGACTTTATTGGTAATAATAGAGATAGCGGAGGTGGAAAGATTGATACCGTATATTTCTTGCATTTCTGACTCAATGTCAGATACGCTCATGCCTTTGGCATAAAAAGAGAGATTACAAGACGTTCAATAGACAAACCACGGGATTGATGCTTAGGGACTACAACTGGCTCAAATTCGCTTTTTCTATCACGGGGAACCTGAATAACAGATTCTCCCATCTCTGTTTGAATCTGCTTCTTATAACTACCATTGCGGGAGTTGCCACTATGATCCCCTTGATTGGAGTGTTTCTCATAACCTAAGTGGTTATCAAGTTCAGCTTCCAACATTTGCTCATAGACACGAGTATGAAGCTCTTTCATGAAAGCGGTAACATCTTCACCTGTCTTAAACTGAGACAGGAACTCTTTACTTAAAAATTCTTTTGGGATGTCCATAAAATCTGCTTTTTTACAAAGTTAATATATAAATAAAAAACTACGAGAAGAATCCCGTAGTTTTCTATTTACACAATATTATGGAGAGTCCCTAACAAAATCGGGGACAGTGCCATCAATAACTTGTTGAGGTGTTATCACCAGAGCATTATTTCCGTGGACAGGCTTTTGTTGTGCTGGATAGCCCCTCTCATTTTACCATATCTCCATTACCAATCTTTTCTCAATTAGGAGAGAAAAGATTTGGACTAGTTCTAAATTTTTGCAAAAGTCTGCTATTTTAAATCTCCCCTTTTACCAAAGAGCAACTCGCCCCAAAGATCCTAAATCTAAACTGGCGGTATTTACTCCCATAGCTTTGAAAGCTCTTACAATAGTGGAGAATGATATACTTTTTCCACTTTCAATCTTCGATATTTGTGCTCTTTTAACTCCCATCAGTTCACCCAGTTGCTCCTGAGTAAGATTCCTTGCCTCCCTGGCTTGTTTAATGGCTTCACCAATGAGAAAGGCATTCAAGTCAGCTTCGTATTTATCACGTTTCGGAGTGCCTTTTACACCTATAAATTCATCCTCTATTTCTTCAAGGGTATAGAAATCTTTTTCTTTCATAATCACTTATCTTTAGCGTTAAAATATCTGGTTCTTATCTCTTCAGCTTTCGCTATTTCTTTGGGTGGAGTTTTCTGCGTTTTCTTGATAAAACCATGGGTGGCTATGACCAATGTATCCGTGCCGTTCACTTTATCCCAAAAGGCTAATAGTCTATATTGTATGCCTCCGTATTGGGTTCGGAACTCCCAAATATCCGTGTCATCCAGTTTCTTGAATAGCACAGGATCTATTACAGATGTTGCTTTACGAATATTATAGGTTATTTTGTCGCTTATTTTAGAACTCAACCCTTTTAAAAATAGACGAGCCTCTTTAGACAGCACTACTTTAAATCTTGCATTTTCTTCCATGGTTTTATGTTTATCGATGCAAAATTACAAAGAAGTTTCCTTTTTAAGAAACAAAATCTGATATATTCTTGCTTTGTATTCACAACAGGAGTGTATGCTCTGATTCATGCAACCGTTTGCATTACTTCTTCTTCCTCTTCTGTTTCAAGCACTTGATAATCCGGAATAACTACTGTACTTTTGAACCATTAACTATAAATTGATACCGAATGAAAAGACTCTACGCTTTTTTTATTTGCTTGTTAGCTATTTTAGCTATGCAGGCGCAAATAGTAACTACTACTCCGGATTTTCCAACGGAGAATGATGAAGTCACCATTGTTTTTGATGCAACGAAAGGTACGGCTGGGTTGAAAGGCTTTACCGGTGATGTATATGCGCATACGGGAGTGACAATTGGGAACACAGTTTGGCAATATGCCCCCACTTGGGGAGATAATTCGGCGAAGTATAAATTGACTTCATTAGGAAATGATAAATGGCAGCTGAAAATAACCCCCAATATTCGTGAATATTATGGTGTCAAAGATGGAGAAACTGTAACACAGTTAGCTTTTGTTTTTCGTAGTGCAGATAAATCAAAAGAAGGCAAGGACACGGGGAGCAAAGATATCTTTGTTGATGTACATACTGCCGGTTTAACCGTTCGTTTTGATCAACCTGCCGAGAAAGAAAATTTGATTACCAATACTGCTCTTACAATTCAAGCTTCCGCTTCTGTTGCCTCTGCTTTGAAACTCTATGTAGATGCTACTGAAATAGCCATGGAAGCTAATGCTACTACAATTTCTAAATCTCACACGTTCTCAACTGCCGGCAGATATACGTTGAAAGCAGAAGCTACCGCTAATGGTAAAACTGTTTCTGTTACACAAGAAGTAACAGTGCTGAATGGAACAAGTACCTCGGAGACAATGCCCAAAGGTGTGCGTCCTGGTATTAACTATATCAGTGATACAGAAGTGACTTTAGTACTACAAGCTCCGAAAAAAAAGTATGTATATGTAGTGGGGGACTTTAACGATTGGACTCCTAAATCGGATTATCAGTTGAAACAAGATGGTGAATATTTCTGGATAACTCTTTCCGGGCTGACAAAAGGTGAAGAATATGCTTTCCAGTATTTAGTAGATGGTTCTATTTATATTGCAGATCCTTATACTGATAAAGTACTGGACCCATGGAATGATTCGTATATTGAAAGTACGACATATCCGAACTTGAAACCTTATCCGACCGGAAAGGCAGAAGGCATTGTTTCGGTTCTACAGACTGGCCAGACTGCATATAATTGGAAAGTGAAGAACTTCGAACGTCCGGCTTCTGAGCAATTGGTTATTTATGAAATGTTGATTCGTGATTTTACTGAAGAACATACATTCAATGCTGCAAAAGAAAAACTGGAGTACTTGAAGAATCTGGGGGTAAACGCAATAGAACTAATGCCTGTTAATGAATTTGAAGGAAACACGAGCTGGGGATATAATCCTTCATTCTATTTTGCCGTAGATAAGTATTATGGTACAAAGAATGATTTAAGAGCTTTTGTGGATGAATGTCACAGTCAAGGGATGGCTGTTATTATCGACCTTGTGCTGAATCATAGCTTTGGTCAGTCTCCTTTCTATCTTCTGTATAAGGATGCAGATGGGAAGCCCTCTGCTGATAATCCGTGGTATAATCAAGAATCAAATATCAAGAATACGAGCCTTTCATGGGGATATGATTTAAATCATGAGAGTGAGTATACTCGTGCTCTGGTGGATAGTGTAGCTGGTTTCTGGATGTCGGAATATAAAATTGATGGTTTCCGTTATGACTTTACAAAGGGCTTTTCTAATACTCCTTATGGGGAGAATGACTGGGCAAATGGACCGGATAATGCACGTATTGCTAACTTGAAGCGTATGTCGGCTGCCGTACAAAAGCGGCAACCGGGTGCTTATGTTATTTTTGAACATTTGGCAGCTACTAGTGAAGAAAAGCAGTTAGGAGAAGCAGGTATCTTGTTGTGGCGTAATATGAATAACTCATATTGTCAAACAGCAATGGGATGGACTACAGAAAATGATTTCAGTGGTTTATATGCAGGAACAAGTATGCCTGCCGGTAGTTTAGTGGGATATATGGAAAGTCATGATGAAGAACGTACAGGGTTTAAAGCCTGGAAATGGGGAAATACAGGAGTAATAGCATCAACTACGAGTACAAATACCGGAATGAGCCCTGCAACAGGAAGTAATATTAATCTCTCTACCCGTACCAAACGTTTAGCCACCAATGCGGCCTTCTTCCTTACCGTACCCGGACCAAAGATGATCTGGCAATTTGGTGAGTTAGGATATGATTTCTCTATAAACAACAATAGCGACGGTTCTGGATATGATGATCAAGGTGGTTTTCGTACCGACCCCAAGCCGATACGTTGGGACTACTTTGAAGATGCTGATCGAAAGAAATTGTATGAGACGTATGCTGCTCTTTTAGATTTACGTCATTCCTATCCTGAACTGTTTGCTTCAAATACTACATTTAGCTGGAAAGTAGGTACTGCTAACTGGGACAATGGACGTACTTTGTCGGCTACTTCCATTGACGGCAAGTCTCTTGTAGTTGTTGGCAACTTTACGTTGGCAGATAAGAACTTTTCTGTAACTTTCCAGGAAACTGGTACATGGTATGAGTTACTGAAAGACAATGAGCCTTTGAATGTGTCAAGCACTACACAGACTATTGCTGTTCCTGCCCATGAATTCCGTCTCTTTACTAACTTTAAACCGACTCTGACAGGTATCGAGACTACTGCTCCTGATGCCGAAAAGCCTTTAATATATTACAATAGAGGTATGGATACTTTGGTGCTGCCTGCCGGAGAAGCTAAACGCGTAGAAGTATATTCTGTGAATGGAATGTTGGTGATGACACAGGAAAAATGTACTTCTGTCGGTTTGTCTGCTTTGCCTGTTGGTTATTATATGGCACGGGCTTATATGGAAGATGGCAGAGTACAGGTTTGCAAAATAATGAAATAGATTAGTTACGATAAAATAGGTTAGTTGCTGTAAATATGATCAACAACAAAGTGAATTTATGCTTTTCGAAGAAAGCTGCGGGTATATTACTCGCAGCTACTTCTTTTTTAGTGATGGCTTGTAGTGAAAATGTAAAAGAATTGTCTACGCTAAGTACGAACGAATTAGGCATTACCATACCTGACGGACAGTCACGTGAATATTCTTATACAGACAAAAACGGAGGTTTCTATTATGGAATGACCTCTACGGATGATTGGGGAGATTGGTATGCAGGCTGGAATATTTATGCCAAACGTATCTTTGCCGATTACCGTTTGTATGTGGATGGAGAAAGATTGCTTCGGGAAAATGCCCGCACATCGGTATATCCTGACAAATTAGTTCGCCGATATGAAAAGGCTGTGGAAACATTCTGTCTGGTGGATGAACCGAAGCTGTTGTATGTTCGTATGGATAGTGTACAAGGGAAGCAGATCTCATTCATGCTGATGGGGGAAAATGTGGTGGATGCACGGAAGGATGGAAATTCTGTACTCTATACAACGAAAGAGTCACCGGAAAATGTAATACGTATAGCACCCGTAGCGGAGACAGGAATTGAGTTTGCAGATAATCTGATAACTGTTCCGGTAGCTGCAGGTGGTTTCCTGATTGCTTTTGGTACGGAAGAAGATAGCCGGCAAGCAATAGATGGTTTCCGTAAAGAAGGAGAGAAGTGGTTGGCTGCACGTAGTCAGCGTATTCAATCCTTACTGGATCATAATCCTTTAAAGACCAATCTGGATTCTTTGGATCATGCCCTTGCCTGGATTATGCTTACCAATGATCAGTTGATCACTCATCAGCACGGTGGTTATGGTATGTATGCCGGTTTACCCTGGTTCACGGACTTCTGGGGGCGGGATATGTTTATTTCTATGCCGGGTGCAGTGCTTTGTACAGGGCAGTTTGATACGGCACGTGATATTCTTGCGTCATTTGCACGTTATCAGGATACCATTTCCACATCTCCTACTTACGGACGTGTACCTAATCGTTTGAATCTGGAAGGTATTCTTTATAATACCACTGACGGAACCCCTCGTTTCGTTATGCAGGTGCACGATTATCTGAAATATACGGGTGACACCGCCTTCGTGAAAGAAATTTATCCTTCAGTGAAGATTGCTACAGATGCTTCTCTTCGCCTGTATACGGACGAAAAAGGGTATCTTACCCATGCGGATGCGGACACTTGGATGGATGCCAAACGTCAAAGCAAGTATCCCTGTTCACCACGTGGCAATCGTGCTGTGGATGTGCAGGCATTGTGGTATACCCAATTGACGAATGCCTCGGATCTTGCCCGCTACATGAACCGTGAAGAAGATGCTCAGCGTTGTAATCTTGCCGCGGAGCGTCTCCGCTCAAATTTTGAACAGGATTTTGTAGACACAGCCTCCCAGTCAATCTATGATCATCTGAATACAGATGGAAGTGGGGATGCGCAATTCCGTCCCAATGCTATCTATGCGTTGGATCTGGTTTCTGATCCTGACTTGAAGATGCATGAGACAAAAGAAGTTTGGGAACGTCTGGTATATCCGTGGGGAGTGTCTTCACTCGATCAGTCCGACGAACAGTTCCATCCTTATCATGAGCAATGGTATCGTTATCATAAAGATGATGCTTATCATAATGGCACGATATGGCTTTGGAATAATGGTATGGCCATGCAGCGGATGATAGAAAACGGACAAGCTGACATCGCGTATACTTTGTTCAGGAACATGAACCGCCAGGCACTTGCGGAAGGTGCTGTCGGCAGTTTATCAGAGAATGCGGATGCATGGCCACGTGCCGGGCAGACATGGGTGCGTCGAAGTGGAACTTTCCTGCAGGCGTGGAGTAATAGCGAGCATATCCGCGTGTGGAATCAATACTTCCTGGGAATTCGTCCTGATATGCTCAATCATTCCATAACCATTGATCCGCAGCTTCCTTCTGAATTGAAGGTAGTGGATAGTCGGGTAAATATAGGAGATGGTACATTACGTATGATTATTGCTAAAAATGATGCGAGTGGAACCTACCGCTATGAATGGACCGGTACACCCGTAACTCTCAAACTGGATATTGATTCTTATCAGACATTGGATGTTCCGGTTTCAACAGATCACTCGGTAAGTATCAGGACAGAGGGAGCACGTATGACAGTGGATGTCTCTGATGCCTCCGGTAAGAAGACAGCCAATTACGTAGCAGAACGGGATGTGCTCAAGCAGGAACAGAAGAAACAACAAGATGATTATTTTATGAATACTCATTTTGCAAAGCCTTCTTACAGAGAAAATATGAAGAGTATGTCCCGTTACTTTGATCCGCCATTGACGTATCAGAGTGTGGAATAATTCTATTCGTAAATCTTATTCAGCAATTTATTCAGCCACTCCCAGCGGAAAAGAAACCAGCGGCGGGTACTGCTTTGTTTACCGCCGAAGCGTAAGACAAATTCGCGGTAACCGTGCTTGCGGAAGGGGAGACCGACATCCATAAATTCAAGGTGATGGTATCCCCGCTGCTTGGCATCGAACAGAGCATACCATACGGCAAGTATACCCGGGTATTGAAGGGCATACGTCTTGCGCATACCACCAGAGAACCAAAGGTAAGCACTGTCTTCGGAATAGATGCAGGCACTGCCGCCTATTATTTTATCTTTGTAAGTGACAATGAATATTTTGCTTTGTTCCCCTTTCATCATTTCTTCTTCCATGCGTAAGAAGAACACTCTGCTGGGGAAATGACGGCGTATTTTAGAAGAATAGACATGGTGCAGCATCTGGGAGAATGCATGCACTTCCTCCGGAGTATGAGCTTCCTTTACTTCTGCATCATTTTTTAATCCTTTTTTGATTTGTCGGATGCGCGAGGGACTGAAGCGGCTTTCTACATGCTCAATGCTATGTAGTGAATTACGTACCCGTAGCCAGTTTATGGCGAAGTAATGGTTTTTGCGGAAAGATTTATAACCGAACAGGGAGTTTTCCAGGTTACGGAATTCAATAAGGAATGCCTCCCGTAACGCTTCAGCCGTTAACCGTTGCAACATCTCACCAAAGACAAATTCTTTGTCGATAGTTTCATCAAAATACTCTCCTGTTCCATAAACCTCACATCGCTTGATAATGGCGGGCGGGAACAGACGGGCGCTCTTTCGTACTGCTGCCAATAGCTTGGCGACAGGCTTTTCGGCTTCTGATGCAACGATGAGAAGGGGCGTATAACCCGGGGTTGCTTCGTAGATATGAAACAACTCGATGGAGTGAAATGTATTATTGCCCGGCAGTTCCGGGATGTCACTCCCGTGGTAATATGTCGTCAGTTTCAAAGGCATTGACTGCAAATTTAGAAAATAATCTTGTATCTTTGCGTTCCTAAATGGTTATTTAGCGCAATGCGCTAAATAAGTTACTAATAAAATATGATATATGGAAAATTTCAGTGAATTGCTAAAAGTGCGCCGCAGTATGCGGAAATTTACGGATGAAGAGTTGACGCAGGAAGAGGTGGTTACCCTAATGAAAGCTGCGCTGATGTCACCCACTTCCAAGCGGACAAATGCATGGCAGTTTATTATGGTAGACGATAAGGAGTTGCTTGAGAAACTATCACATTGCAAGGCGCAAGCGTCGCAATTTATTGCTGATGCACCGTTGGCAATTGTAGTAACGGCTGATCCGTTAGTGAGTGATGTGTGGATTGAAGATGCTTCCATTGCTTCGATTATTATACAATTACAGGCAGAAGATATGGGCTTAGGCAGTTGCTGGGTGCAGGTGCGCGAACGTTTCACCGCTTCCGGTATGCCGTCCGATGAATATGTGCGCGAAGTGCTCGATATTCCCTTACAACTGCAAGTGCTCAGTGTCGTTGCTATCGGACACAAAGGCATGGAACGTAAGCCTTTCAGTGAAGAACATCTGCAATGGGAAAAAGTTCATATCAATAAATACGGAGGAAAGTAACGGTGGGTGCAGCAAAAGCAAACAATAACCGCGATACTTACAGGGCCACAGCGGTTACGTTGATTGTTTTCGGTATACTTTATCTGGTGGACAAATTGATACATTTCTCAAGCATTGGTCTGCCGTGGGTGATGAATAAGGATAATTTTCTGCTTTATACGGCGGTGATATTTCTCATCTTCAAGCGTGATAAATCGGTGGGACTGGTGTTGATTGGTCTGTGGCTGATACTGAATTTCGGATTGATAACGGCATTGCTCGGCACGATGTCTGCCTATTTGCTGCCTGTGACTTTGCTGGTTCTCGGAATTATTCTATATTGGCTGGCTACAAGATGAAAAGGAGTGTACAAGATACGCCGGTAGTCTTTATCGGTGCCGGAAACCTCGCAACGAACCTGGCCGAGGCTTTATATCAAAATGGTTTTCGTATAGTACAAGTCTACAGCCGTACAAAAGAGGCAGCATGTGCCTTGGCTCAAGCGATAGAGGCGGAATATACGACTGAACTTTCGGAAGTATCCAGGGATGCCCGGCTCTATATTGTCTCTTTGAAGGATGCTGCTTTCGTGGAATTATTACCCGAGATTGTTGCCGGGAAGGAAGATGCTTTGCTGGTACATACAGCCGGGAGCATTCCGATGAGCATTTGGGAAGGAAAAACTTCGCGTTACGGTGTGTTTTATCCTATGCAGACTTTCAGCAAACAGCGCGAGGTGGATTTCCGTACGATTCCTTTCTTCATAGAGAGCAATTCATCCGAAGATACGGAATTGTTGAAGGCAATTGCTTCTGTCCTTTCGGAAAAGGTGTATGAAGCTACTTCTGAGCAGCGTAGAAGTCTGCATCTGGCAGCTGTGTTCACTTGTAATTTTACGAATCACATGTATGCTCTGGCGGCTGAATTATTGAAGAAATATAATCTTCCATTCGATGCGATGCTACCCCTGATTGATGAAACAGCCCGTAAAGTGCATGAACTGGAACCGAAGCAGGCTCAGACAGGTCCGGCTGTACGTTATGATGAAAATGTAATCAATAAGCATCTGGAGATGCTTGTTGATGAACCGGAGATGCGGGAATTATATCAGCTTGTGAGCGAGAATATACATCGTTTGCATAACAAGTAATGTTTCGATGCATAACAAGCATAGTTTTATCCTAAAACAAGCATTGTTTTTTTTGAAAGGTAACCTAATTAAAAAAACCGAATATAGTGAGTACTATCAATTACGATCTGAAAAAGATAAAAGCACTTGTATTTGATGTTGATGGCGTTTTGAGTGCTAACGTCATACCGATGAGTTCGGATGGAGAACCGATGCGTACCGTGAACATTAAAGATGGTTACGCTTTGCACCTTGCCTGCAAACAGGGTTTGTTACTGGGAATCATTACCGGTGGACGCTCCGAAGCTGTTCGCAAACGCTTTATGGCCTTGGGAATTCCTTCTGAGGATATTTACATGGCTTCTTCCGTAAAAATCCATGATTATCATGATTTTCGTGACCGCCATGGCTTGAAAAACGAAGAGATTCTTTATGTAGGTGATGACATTCCGGATATTGAAGTTATGCGTGAGTGCGGATTACCTTGTTGTCCTAAAGACGCATCAGCAGAAGTGAAGACCGTCTCCCGCTACATTTCCTATGCCAATGGTGGCTATGGATGTGGTCGGGACGTTGTAGAACAAGTATTGAAAGTTCAGGGACTTTGGATGGATGATAAAGCTTTTGGTTGGTAATCTCCTCTTATACTTAATGCTTAAAAATTAATACTTTAAATCGTTATGTTGGACAATTTAGAGAAATATAAGGTGATTCTTGCCTCGGGATCTCCCCGCAGGAGAGAATTGATGGCAGGTTTGGGCGTGAATTATGAAGTGCGGATTCTTCCGGATGTGGATGAATCTTATCCGGATACTTTGCAGGGGGAGGAAATACCGCTCTACATTGCTAAGGAGAAAGCGGACGCCTACATACCTATGATGCAACCAGATGAACTGATAATTACGGCGGATACGATTGTATGGCTGGATGGTAAGGTTCTTGGCAAACCCCGGGATAGGGAGGATGCTTTGCAGATGTTGCGGACTATGTCGGGGCGTACCCATAAAGTTTTCACCGGTGTATGCATAACCACTACCGATTGGCAGCGAAGTTTTACAGCACAGACTGAAGTACGTTTCGCCACATTGAGCGAAGATGAAATTATATATTACGTAGATAACTTCAAACCGATGGATAAAGCCGGAGCCTATGGAGTGCAGGAGTGGATCGGTTTTATTGGGGTGGAAAATATTTCGGGAAGTTACTATAATATCATGGGGCTTCCTGTGCAAAAACTATACAGGGAATTACTGAAGGTATAGTTTAATACTCTTTCTCGTTTGCCAGATTCCAGGCATTCAGAAAAGATGCTTTGGTTATCTCCACAATCTTTTCCCAATTCAATCTGTCGGCATGATCGGAGGGCTGGTGGTAGTCCGGATGTCCATCCGTATGATACCAGATAATAGGAACTCCCGCTTTGGCAAAGGAACCGTTATCACTACCGCCTATGGGGTTATCCCATGGACGATAGTCGGGCTCCAACCGGAGATTGTATTTCTTTATATCTTCTTTGAGCCACTTTCCAAAAGCCGCGTTGGCTTCTGTATAGAAATAAACCACGTGCATCGGTTGCTGCGGTTTATTGTTACGGCCTATCATATCGAAATTCAGATAACCCTTGACTTGTGAAATGAACGGGCAGGTTTGTACAAAGAATTTTGAACCCAACAATCCTTTTTCTTCGCCATCCCAGAAAGCAAAAATAATATTTCTTTCCGGTTTTTTTCCGCTGGCAATGAATGCTTTGGCTATTTGTAGGACAGCTGATACTCCGGAAGCATTGTCATCGGCACCGTTATAAATCTGATCACCATCCAGAGCCGGATCTATTCCTAAATGATCGAAGTGTGCGCCGATAATTGCATACTCATTGACATTTTTACCAGGAATTATTCCCAAGACATTACTCATTGGGAGTTTCTGATGAACTTCTTTGCTGAATAAAGCAATCGAATCGGGGTGTACTTCCAACCGTCCTTTTTTCTGCCGTTCTCTCCGGTAGGCTTCAAAAGGTTGAAAATAATTGTCTCCTAATGGCTGTACTCCCATTGCCTGAAGCAATGAAGCAATATATTGCGCCGCTACCTTGGAACCGTGGTATCCGGCTTCCCGACCCTGTAATTCATCGTGTGCCAGAAAACCGATATACGCTTCGGCGGATGCCCGGTTTATGCTTTCCAGTCCTTTTTCCACGGGAGTCTGTGCTGCTGCCAAATAGCTGAAACAACAGAGTATAGCCAGAATGCAGTATTTCTTCATCAGATATTTATTTATGCCTTTATTCAATCATATCCAGCATTAATGGAATTTCCTCGGCTGCGATACCTTGCTTGAGCAGGCTGTTCCGGTCTCTGTCGAATATTTCCAGG
>OHDS01000748.1_pt1 | contig 15385 bp, 12 predicted proteins | sample 1567031 | NCBI WGS metagenome assembly OHDS01 (sample SAMEA3879503, study PRJEB24766) | human gut metagenome | biome: human-associated habitat; feature: feces | place: USA | collected 1985/1987
AGAGTGCTCACTTGTACCGATCAGATAAAGGTCTTCGCCCTCGATCTTGTACATCATGGCATCCATCTCATCAAAACTCATTACACCGGTTACTACGTTACTGCGGATCATAAAAGGTGGTACACAATATGTAAATCCACGGTCAATCATAAAATCTCTTGCATAAGAGATCACAGCCGAATGAAGTCTGGCAATGTCACCCATCAGATAGTAAAATCCGTTTCCGGCCACATCACGTGCTGCATCCAAATCAATTCCATCAAATTTTTCCATAATTTCCGTATGATATGGAATTTCAAAATCCGGCACAACCGGTTCCCCAAATCGTTCAATCTCAACATTTTCACTGTCATCTTTTCCAATCGGCACACTTGGATCAATGATATTCGGAATCGTCATCATGATCTCTTTAATCTTTTCTGCCAGTTCTGACTCTTTCTTTTCCAATTCAGCAAGACGCTCTGCACCCTGTGCGACTTCTGCCTTCAAAGCTTCTGCTTCTTCTTTTTTACCCTGTGCCATCAAACCGCCGATATTTTTTGAAATTTTCTTTCTCTTCGCACGCAGCTCGTCCGCTTCCTGTTGAGTTGCACGGCTCTCTTTGTCCAATGCGATCACTTCATCTACAAGAGGAAGTTTGCGGTCCTGAAATTTATTTTTGATATTCTGTTTTACAATATCCGGATTTTCCCGTAAAAATTTGATATCCAACATAATGAGTGTTCCTCCTAAAATATAATCGGGTTTATTATACACCTTTTTGATAAAGTATGCAAATACTTTCTCTTGTTTAAAATGTAAAACCATACAAACCCTTACAAATATTTTTGTTAATGATTCACAATTGCTTTTTCTTTGTAATTGTGTATAATATGACTAAGAAATCAAAAAGATTTCTGTGACAAACACGCTTCACAATGTGCGACAAAGAAACATTGTTTATGCAAAGGCACTTCGCAATGTGTGCTCAAACATTGCTTATTCAAACACGCTTCACAATGTGCGACAAAGAAACATTGTTATAAGAGCTAATGTTTTACATTGGCTCTTTTACATAAAGGAGAGATATGATTAAAAACGGAATGTACTATATTACCGAAGATTTCAAACAACTAATCCGAAATCTAGGTGGCGAATGGAACGATCAAAAGAAACGCCCCATCGTTTGCTTAATGCAATCAACGGAACACCCTGATTTATATTGGGCAATCCCTGTTGGGAAAGTCAATCATAGAGATGATAAAGCCATGGAACGAATTAAATCTTTTATGAATAAACCCACCAGAGATCTGAGATGCTGCTATTACCATATAGGAAGAACTACAAATAAATCAATATTTTTTATTTCAGATGCGATTCCCATAACAGATAAATATATTTCAGAAGAACATCTTGGTTCCGACAACAAACTTCACATAATAAAAAATCCCCATTTATTACAATCACTGCACTATAAGTTGAACCGAATTCTTAATTTTGAAGCTTCCAATAAGAATTATTTCCGACAGCATATAACCGATTTAAAAATTCATCTGCTAAGAGAACTGGAATCCAAAAAAGTATAGTTATCAACCGGTGAGGTGATCCAAACGAAAAAGGCGCAGCTATCTAGCCACGCCCTCTGCAATTCGGCTCACACCGACATAAATTTCTGAAATTTTATACCAGGTCTGGAAACCAACGATTCCATCCGGTGTTAATTTAAAGATTTTCTGGAAGGTTTTTACAGCCTCTTCGGTCGCCGGACCAAAGATTCCATCCTCCGCAATTTTTGGAATAAGCGGGTACGCATCCGAGATGACATTGAGCTGTGCCTGCATCTGGCGCACCTTATCGCCGGAATCTCCGACACGAAGCGGCGAACCCGGATACGAAGACGGAATACCCGAGATCACGTCGGTCGCATTGATATACATGGAACTTCCATAATAATTCCGAAGAATCTCAATCGCCGTATACCCACGGTCTCCCAGAGATTTACTGCCCCACTGGCTCATCCAGTTCGGACAGGTAACATTTTTTCCATCACAATACTGCGTCAAAATCGGCTGCAATACACCCGGACGGGAAAGATAATTACTAAAGATTTCATCCACCACATTCGAAATGCTTTCGAACACATTGCGGTTTGGAATCCATTTATGATCGTAAGCGGTCGAACTTGTGATCGTAAAGTCATATCCTTTATTGCGATACCACTCTGTAAAAACACGGTTCAACGTAAATGACTGGATTGCAAGAATATTCGCCTGCAATGTCGCTTCCGGCCAAGTCGAATAAATCTCACTGCTCGCTACATTTTTAATGTAATCGCGGTATGGAACATAATAATCTTTCGCGGATCGGTCGCTTGGCGGACCATTATGAACAACGATGTATTCGGGAATAACCACCCGGCTCAGTACGATCTCGCCGGTCTCATCAATTGGTTTGATCTCATCTTCTGCAATCTTTGGCGGGTAATCTCCCCAAAGTGTGTGATCCGGGATAACATAAAGTTCCGTGTCACCGCTGATTGTCGGCGAAGTGGGAAGAAGCGAAGCATTCTGAATCGCTGTTTCCCCGGAAAAAATCTCGGCACCGCTGACGCGAAACGGTTCAAATCCGGGCGCTGTAATTGTAATCGTATATTCGGCATACGGCTTATTCGCACCGGGCTCCATGCTGTAATCTACAGGCGGTGCCGGAAGTGTCAGCTCGGGAATCTGCCCGAGGGAATTTGTCGTAGTCTGTTCAATGATCTGTTCCGGATCACTGTCTCTCGTTATCTGAACCTGCGCGCCGTCAATCGGACGGTTATTCACTTCTGAAGTAACATTGACATCCAATAATCCTTCGGTATCCGAAGAAGTGACCGAAGCAAAAAGCTCCGGACGGGGTGTTGTTGTATTCAACGCATTCACCAAAATCGTTTTGTTACTTGTATTTTATGCAATCGCTTGGTAAATGTGAATTCCCTCCTTTTAATATTCTTCTACATTATCCCAAAAATACGCACCAATTTTATTGATATAATGGTAACCCTTTACGGTTCCGGACACCTTACAATTCTCAATCTTTCCATCTAAAAGATTTCCGGCAATTCCGCCGACGTACAGCCGTCCATACACATTGGTTCCTTTTAATTTCAAATCTCTTACCGTTCCTTTCAGAACACTAAACAAACCGATTTGACTTTTTTCTTCTTTTTATACCAGGAAACAGAAGGTTTTCCCTTGCCTTTTACTCCCTCTCTATATTAATATTTTTATATCTGTAACAACTCAAAGAAAACATTATACAACATAGAAGGGAATTCACTCCTGTATGCAAGAAACCACTGAGACAATCACTTTAATTCATCATTCGGAATGGATCCGCCTGATCCCAAGCAAGTGGATTATAAAGCCAACTCCTGTCTCTCAAAAGTGGTGCCTGAACAGAGACTTTGTTTCTAACCACTTTTATGTTTTGAAATTTTGCTCGACTTCCTCTCACATAAAAAGATAATTTTTTCTTTTGATAACGTTTATACGTTTTTTTACTGATTTGTATCTTTTCTCCGCCTTTTACCTGCAAATATTTCAATGACTGAAAATCAGACAGATCCGGAACTTTTTTCGACACTGTAAATTCCAAATGGCGAATTTTATTATCTTTTGCCACTTTGATTTTCTTAATATCCAAACTCTTTTTTGTTGCATACGTTACCTCTACAAGCGGATTTTTCTTGTCACTCAAAATATCTCCCTCATACATTACATATTTCTTGCCTACCTTACGCTTTCGGTAATCTTCCTGCAGTTTTTTAACGTCAGAACTTGTTAATTTTCGCTTCTTATGGATATCTTTTATTGGTGTCAAATAATCCTGGCGTTTATATTTTCCGCTTATAATCAATTTTTCTAATTTTTTATTTTTTCGCAGATCCAGGACTTCTGTCTCTGTATCTCGTAAAATAAGGCTTTTCAAATTTTTATTTGCGCTAAGATCCAGTTTTTTAATCTCAGTAATCTGAAAAGGTTTGCAAAAAACAGTTTCTTTATCCGGACAGCCGAACTGTAATTTTTCCAAATTGACTGCTTCTTTCAATGAAAGCGTATCAAAATGATATCCACAGCCAAAACACAAGTTCTTGATTTGCGGAAGCGGCATTCGTTCTTTAAATTGTTTCCATTCTTCTTTTCCAAATGCGAATGCCTCCTCTGTCCTCTTTGGAGCATGTGTGTCTACCTGTTTGTCATCTCCAATGAACAAATCCGTTAGGTTCTTATTTTTCAATAAGGAACCTTGCGTATAGCGGTATCCTAAAATTTTCAATTTTTTCAATTGTCCGAAATACTCTATTCCCTGTAAGGACAGCTTCTGACCTTCCTTCATGTGTTCTCCTGCATTTACATCTTTGTCATTAACTGTCGATATGATTGCCGCAAAAGAATACTCTTCTTTTTGAATAAGAGTTTCATCTAACTCTCCACACATGACAGACACTTCCGTCACACAATTACGCTCTTCCAGACTCAGTTTTCCATCTCCATTCTGATCAATTTTTCCTGCAAAATCACGCAATGCTTGTGATGGAAAATTTTGTTCATTGATCTCTATTAATTCTGCTGCTTGAGAGAAGTTCGCCGGCAGTAAAAATAGAATTAATAATAACGTAAATAAAATCGTTTTTTTCATAAATTTTTCCTCGCTTTCGTTTTTTAGTATAACATACCTTTTACAAAATTACCATTTTTTCACAAACAGCAATTAAATTTATTTCTCACAATAACGATCTACCAACTCATCTATCTTCTCCCAAAACTCGTTTTCGTTAATTGCCTCTATAACATTATAGTATTTTGTCTGTCCTTCTGTGGTTACACCAAATTGGCTTTCCGTACTATCTACATAACATTTTGTCCCATCCGATAATGTAAAAATCAACGGTGTAAGTTCTCCTACTTTTAACGTTTCTGCATTAACATTCACTTTTTTATGAAGTCCTTTGAGTTCCAATGTCTCTTCAAATTTCAACTTTGTAAATAGTGCACATAATTTTCTTTGTGTCATCTTATCTTTTACAATCTTTTTTCCAAAAGAAATGCTATTTACTTTTTCAACAAAATCTTTTGTAAACACCACATTATTATACTTCATCTTAACATCATTTTCTTTTATATCTGACTTTACACTAACCTTGCAGACCAGTTTTTTCTTTCCAATCTTACAGGAAATTTTTGCCTTGCCGGCTTTTACTGCTTTTACTTTTACACTCGTCTTTTTCTTTGCCGTAAGACGAATGTTTTTCTTTCCTGACACAATCGACCATTTGGCTTTTTTACTGGTTTTCTTTACCTTAAGTGCAGCTGTTTTCCCTACCTTCATCGTGAGTTTTTTGGCACTCAGCTTTGGTGTCGCTGCCTGCGACGGAGCTGCTGTCTGGCAGAGACCTGCAGTCAATGCCATCGTTAAAATCATTGCAATGTTTTTTGTTCTCATAGGGAACTCCTCCTCATACTATTTTGTATTTTAGTATAACATACCTTTTCTATAATATCACCATTTTTTGACAGACGACAACAATTTTGGGATAGACGACAAGAATAGTGGTTAATCCGCTTCTATATATTTAGATACTTTAGAAAGCAAAAAGGTTCACAACGGAATTTTTTTAATGGCGCTGGTCTGCTGCAAACACATACCAGCGCCATTGCAATTACCTATTCCACTATAATGTATTTTTCAAATCCCGCTTCATCTACTACACAATTATGTTCCGGAGCAATAATAAAGTTCTTTTGTTCCAGTTTTGAAACTAAAATCTTATTGTTGCTTGATTCTCCCAGCTGAAATGCCAGCACAGAACTTTTTACATTATCAAACTGAAATGCTTTTCCAAGTCGTAATGTAATTGCTGAAAATATATGAGATGTATACCAAAACATACCATCCATATTTTCTACTGCAGAGGTGTCAAAGTTATCTCCCAAGTCCAGTACTGCCTTCTCAAATGGTGCATCTGCCCGATACTGGAAAAACATATAACTCATATCTTTTACACCCGTCGTATACAAATTTTCTATTCCATCTACCTGCCCCACATCACAACACAAATATGCTGAATTCGAATTTGCAACAACGCCTTTATCCTGTCCAATGGTCATTTCATACAAACCATTTTTATCTTTATCTGTATACCAAGCCATAACACTTTTATTTTGTTTTTCTGACAAATCAAAACTCTGAACAGCCTCTTTCGGCACTTTGTCACTGGAAGCAAATATTAGTTCTTCAATATCCTTTCGCAATACATCTGTTCCAAAAAAGTAATATCTTTTATTCGTATAATATCTTGATATTGGCAACCCATTTTCATCTTCACTTGGCAGTTCCGTATATTTTACCGGCTCTGCCATAATACGATTTTCTGTCGGTTCATGGGTACGTACCGGCACTTTTGTGACTTCCTGTGTCTGCGTTGGGGTGCTGGTTGGCTCCACTGTCGCCGTCGGTGTAACACTTGCTGTCACTGCCGGACTTTGTGTCGGTTGCTGTGTCGGTGCAGCACTTGCTGTCACGGTCGAACTTTGTGCCGGTATTACACATGGTGGTATCGGTCCATACACTGTCACCTTGCAGACCAATTTTTTCTTTCCAATCTTACAGGAAATTTTGGCCTTTCCGGCTTTTACTGCTTTTACTTTTACACTCGTTTTTTTCTTTGCCGTAAGACGAATGTTTTTCTTTCCTGACACAATCGACCATTTGGCTTTTTTACTGGTTTTCTTTACCTTAAGTGCAGCTGTTTTCCCTACCTTCATCGTGAGTTTTTTGGCACTCAGCTTTGGTGTCGCTGCCTGCGACGGAGCTGCTGTCTGGCAGAGACCTGCTGTCAATGCCAGAGTTAAAATCATTGCGATGTTTTTTGTTCTCATGGGGAACTCCTCCTAGCTTTCTACTACAACATAATTATCATTTTCTGGTCTATATGTCCAATCTCCATAATAACCAATGTGCCAGCTCATTTCTTCCGCATGCTCAGTAAACCATTCTTTGGTTTTTTGATCTTTCACATAACAATAAGTATTGTCACCTTTTTCAATGTATTGAAATGCGCCAGTTTGTTTTTCGATTGCTGTTGGATCAAATTTCTTTCCCCATCGAATTTTTTCTAATCTTGGATATGCCATTTCATAAAACATATAGGAAATATCCTTCACCTTTGATGTATCAAAATTATCTCCCAAATCAAAAACTGTCGTATTATCATGCGAAAAATAGAACATATACTGCATATTTGTCACATGTGATGTATCTAGATTTTCAATTCCGTCTATAAATTTTTCATTATCTTCTATGTTGACAATATCAGAAAAAAGATACGCGGAATTTGCATTTGCCACTACTCCACCATCTTGTCCAATACAGACTTCATATTTTCCGTCATTATCTTCATCTGTATACCATCCCATAATACTTCCATTTTTCTTTTCCGAAAGATCAAAGCTTCCTATAACATTTTCCGGAACTTCCTTTGATTTTACAATGCGAATCTGTTCAATTTCATTTCTCCATATATTCGTCCCAAAAAATTTCATTTCTTCACACCAAAGTACGCCTGCGCCACCTTGTTGTAAATCAAAATAACTTTTATATTCAATCGGATCAACTTGTAAACAGTCATACTCTGCAACTGGTCCCGGTGTATTCTTTGTTTTGATCTCATATCCAGGTGTCTGCGTTGGGGTGCTGGTTGGTGCCACTGTCGCCGTTGGTGTCGCACTTGCTGTTACGGCCGGGCTTTGTGTCGGTGCAACACTTGCTGTCACAGTTGGACTTTGTGTCGGTACTACACATGGTGGTATCGGGCCATACACTGTTACCTTGCAGATCAGTTTTTTCTTTCCAATCTTACAGGAAATTTTTGCCTTTCCGGCTTTTACTGCTTTTACTTTTACACTCGTTTTTTTCTTTGCCGTAAGACGAATGTTTTTCTTTCCTGACACAATCGACCATTTGGCTTTTTTACTGGTTTTCTTTACCTTAAGTGCAGCTGTTTTCCCTACCTTCATCGTGAGTTTTTTGGCACTCAGCTTTGGTGTCGCTGCCTGCGACGGAGCTGCTGTCTGGCAGAGACCTGCAGTCAATGCCAGAGTTAAAATCATTGCAATGTTTTTTGTTCTCATGAGAAACTCCTCCTAGCTTTTAATCTTGTAACACAACATCATGATACATAACTAAACTTGGACCGTTTAACGCATTTATTATATAATCTTTAACTTTCTCTGAAGAAACATACACCGTTCCATAAGAAGTTACCATAACGCCATAACTAACCAACACCGGAACCTCTTCTATACTTTCAAAACTAAATGCCTTTCCCAAACGTAAATTAGACTTTTTAGCCGTAATCCCAAAGTTTGCAAACATTCCATTCATTTTTTTCACCGAAGATGTATCAAAATTATCCCCAAGATCAAGTAACTCTTGACCTTTCAAACTATAATTTCGAAACATATTGGACATATCCGTAACGCCCGTTGTATATAAATTGTCAAGTCCGGTTACTAAATCCAAATTGCAAAACAGATACGATGAATTTGGATTTGCCACAACTCCCCCATCCTGTCCGATTGTCATTTCATATCTTCCGTTATTATCAATATCCGTGTACCAAGCCATCACGCTTCCATTTTGTTTTTCAGATAAATCCATAGATCCTAATACTTCTTCTGGCACTTTACATGATGTTTCAATCGATAATTTTTCAATTTTACCTCTGCTCATCTCTGTACCAAAAAAATAGTAGATTTTTCCTCCATCTGCATAGGAAATCGGATTTCCATTTTCGTCTTCACTTGGCAATTCTGTATATTTCGCCGGCTCTTCCATAATACGGTTTTCTGTCGGTTCATGCGTACGTACCGGCACTTTTGTGACTTCCGGCGTCTGCGTTGGGGTACTGGTTGGTGCCACTGTCGCCGTCGGTGTCGCACTCGCTGTCACTGCCGGACTTTGTGTCGGCTGTTGTGTCGGTGCAGCACTTGCTGTCACGGTCGGACTTTGTGTCGGTATTACACATGGTGGTATTGGACCATACACTGTCACCTTGCAGATCAGTTTTTTCTTTCCAATCTTACAGGAAATTTTTGCCTTGCCGGCTTTTACTGCTTTTACTTTTACACTCGTCTTTTTCTTTGCCGTAAGACGAATGTTTTTCTTTCCTGACACAATCGACCATTTGGCTTTTTTACTGGTTTTCTTTACCTTAAGTGCAGCTGTTTTCCCTACCTTCATCGTGAGTTTTTTGGCACTCAGCTTTGGTGTCGCTGCCTGCGACGGAGCTGCTGTCTGGCAGAGACCTGCTGTCAATGCTAGAGTTAAAATCATTGCGATGTTTTTTGTTCTCATGGGAAACCCCTCCTTTCACTTAACAACTTTAATGCCTGCATGGTTATCTTCGCTCATAACCTTGATCTGCTTTCCACTGCAAATTTTCTTAGTTTCATTTTCGTGCTTGTCATACGTTGACACTTTCACTGTATCCGTTTTGTTATCCAACTTCATATCTGACTGAATGCTGTCATCCTTCTTAAAGATTGCAGAAATTTCACCATCTTTTAAATTATCATAGGAAACACTTGTATCATAATTTACAAAAGTGATACTCGCATCCTTCTGATCAGAGGCAGCAACGTGATATGTACCTTCTGGTACATAATACATCAAATTACTAGGATTGTCAAAATTATCCACTTTACTAACGTCTTCCAGGTCTTCAATGCATTTACCTTCTTCATTTGTAATCTGACTGGCAGCCACATTTTCCGCTAAAATGACGTTAGCATCTTTCATATAGCTGGCATTGTTTATTTGATAGGATGGATTTTGAATTTTTTTCATAATTTCATCATAGCGATTTCCAAACAATTCAATCGCTTCTGTCACATCTATCAAATATGCAGAAGTATAATCTTCATATTCGAATGTTTTCGAATATGTATTAACCATAGCTGTCTCCACTCTTCCCGGATAATTAACATTATATAGTTGTATTTCATATTTATTTTGTTCTATCTGTTTAATAGATAATGGAATTGTAGCATGTTCTACTACTTCGGTTTCTCCATTTTCTATCACTTCTTTGTGTATTATCATGATATAATTTTGTTTTTTGGTTTGAATTTTACTTACTAATTGATTCAAGCCTTCTTTAGTAGTTATCTCTGTCTGTCCAAATGTCTTTCCTTCACTCCATGGAAAAAACCAAGAAGCATGCGTATACTCTATTAAATCAAGTAGTTTACTGCTCTTTTTTCCTGCTGGAGCTTCCAAGCCAAATACTCGTTTACTGTTTTGATCTAACTTTGTCGTAAAATATGAATAATCATACTTTTTTTGATATAACAATTGATTCGACATAGCAAGTCCAAAGCAATAGCCTCCCCACTCTTGCGGACAAATTTTTTCATACAAGTATTTTCCTGTTGTCTCCCCATATAATTGTACCAGTTTTTCCTTCGGTAATCTATGTGTTTTTTTTATGCCTAAATCTTGTAAGCTATTTGTAAATGAGTATCCATCTTCTGCGACCTCAAACCCATTTGAATAGCAAGCTTTTTCTCCTTTTTGATACTCTTTTGGTACAATTCGAACAGCTATATTATTTAAGACAGCATCTCCCAATGTATCTCCTAACCATTGGCCATTTTTCTTCCAGCCTTCTTCTACATTTTTAGCACTTACACTTCCCATATACTCTATATTATATCTTGATCTCGTGCTAACGTCACAAAACTGGCTACTTAGTTTAGTAATTCCGTTAGAAGTATCTCCTACTATCCAAGTATTTGTCATATCCGTGTTATAAACTCCATCCAAAAATTTAATCGAATTTTTGAGCATATGCTTTTTTCCAAAGTTTTCATCTTTATACTCTGTCTTAAATGCCATAATATAATCATTTCCTTGACTAGAAGAGAAAAATAAATTTCCAGATCCACCCCCATATCCCAAATGAGGTGCATTGCTATTTGGAATAGTATACTGATATAAATACCTTATCTTCGGCACTATCACAGCCTCCATCGCGGAAATATAATTTCCCTTCGTATAATCTCCTGCCGTCTGTGCATTCTTGGCCCAGCCAAGCCAGCCTCGTCCCGGCACATATACTCGGTAGTATAGATCATAATAGGCATTCTCTGCAGATGTGGTATTCCACTGCATTTCAACTGCCTTCATATTATAAGTTTTGCTTGTATCTCCTGCAGCAGCTCCATTTGTTTTCCACGCACTCCAGCCTGCTTCATCACTATAGGCACGATATTTTATGCCGGTTGATGGAATGCTGTATCCATTAGCAGAAACCGATGCCTGGAAGGCTCTGGCTGCCATCGCATCTTCGCCTTCATTATCGCCTGCAAAACCACCATCATTTCCTTCTACACTCCAGTGTTTTCCCTCATCATATACTTTATATGTAATGCGCGGACAGTCTGTATAGTCCTCTTTATCATAATATTCAATTGTTAATTTCGGAATCTTGGTTCCATTGACAGATACAGAATTATAAATCCATGCTGATTTGCCGGAACTGGTATCGCTGTCATCTTTTGAAGTTGTTATCTCATAGCCGCACATTCTTCCTTCATCGCGAGCGCGGCTGTCGAGCAATTCCTCATCCAATGTCACCGTCGTTTTTCCCATATTGGCAGACGCCGTTATTTCTGCCAGCGTCTCTGCACGTTTTGGCTGATTGCTATAGGTGATCTCCGGGGCTCCCCAGCCGGATGTTACCTGGCGGACATACATTTTCATGCCGGCATCTGACTGATGGAAATTCAATTCCAGATCCGCTTTTTCTACATACATTCCTGCCAGTAAACTTTCCACACCTTCAAATTTAAGATAGGCACGGCACAGATCTTTTGCCGTATCTCGTTTTCCCACACATAATATGTTTGTATTTTCATCTGTGTAATTACTGTTTGGGGCTGTGGAACATACATAAGCCGATGAAAATTTACGTACATCACTTGTATTCCATGTCACGGTTGGATCAATGGTTACCGGATAGGCTCTGTCTGCGTCTCCCAGATATTGTTTGGACACCTTTAATACCATATGATATTGTTTTTCATCATTATTTTTATTTACTAATGTAATATTGTAATTACACGCTTCACTGTAGTTTCCTTCTGCATCGATCATGAATGCTGCCGGCAGGGTTCCGATCAGCCGGTCTTCTTTGATATCATATAAAAATACGCTCTCTCCCTCTTTGGTCTGCCAGCTTTTATTTTCTTTTTTACTTTCCTTTTTCAAATCTTCCTGAGATACAAGACTGCAGTTTTTTAAAGTAATATTAAATTCAAATGTATTTTGATCCGTTTTTTTGTCTAAAATGATGGATTCCTTTAAGCCATCTGTCGTGGATTCGTATTGATAATCTACCCCGTTCTTTTTTGTTTCATAAGCAATCTGCATTGCTTCTTTTCCTTCTTTTTTTAATGTTCCTGTCTGAACGGTTTCTTTGGGATTGATTTTTACTGCGTACTGATCGTACTCAGATAAGATAGGTGTTTTGGTAGTAATTTTTTGCGGAAAATAGGTCATTTTATCCGTCGTTGTGGTCTGATAATCATATGTGGCCAGATTTTCTCCTGTTTCGCTTTCTCTTTCTGTTATGTCTTTGAGCGATGTATCATAATCTGTCAATTTTCCTTTTTCATCTTTGAATCGGATGTCCTGTGCATAGATCTCCGCACGTTTTTTTCCTGTTCCATCCCCATAAACAGTCGCATTTTCTGTCTTTTTTGTAATCTTTTCTGCCTGCGGTTTTGTATTTGTAACAGTGGTTGTTTCTTCTGTCTCGGCATGGACAGACGGCTGTGGAATACAAAAACCACTGGTCAGCATAGCCATGACCAGCAGTAATGATACTATTTTATTTGTTGCTTTTGTACTTTTCATAATTAGAATCCTCTCTTTCTATTTTTTGATTGTGTTTATTAATTATTATATCCGAAAAACTTCCATTTCCTGCACCACCTCTTCCGGAAGGTAAATAACAATATACTCCTTTTCCATTATTGGCTGCTCTTTTTCTTTCGTCCAAAAATATGATTTAACTTTCTCCAAGGCATTGACATTATCATGACCATCATAACCATAACATTGCCAATCACAATACACTGGGCATAATTTCCTTTCTCATTCATCCATAAAAATACATATATTATGCTATAGATGCCCAATATAATTAGAGAATATCTCCAATATTTTTGTATTTCATAGTCATATAATTTCTTATGGCTGTCTTCAATCGGTGCGTATATTAAGACAATAAGTGCTGCCAAAAGAAACAACAAACTTTGTACCGTAATATCAAACAAGATAAATTTTGCCCACATACAGGCACCAAATACTATACTCCATGACATCAATACACATCGCGGCAGTGTCGATGCATGATAACCACCCGCATATCGGCGCAGAACGACAAAACTGACTAAAAATATGACGCACTGCCATCCGACTCCGCATAAAATACCGGTAACGAGCATGAGAAGAATCTCTAACGCAGAAACCATTGTCTGATATATCCCAAACACATATATTCCCTTATCTTCATTAGATAACGTTCCATACTTCATCATGCTCTCTACCAGTTTTTCAGCAAGTTTTTTCACCCTTATTTACGACGTAATTTTTCTGCACCTTCCGGTAATTCCGGCTGATACAAAAAAAGGTAACATGTAGAATTTGTCAATCCGGATGTTACTACAACTGCCAAAGAAGCCATCACAGTAGACAAACTTGCCATCAACTTTGTAATTAGTCCCTTTTTCATCTTCTTTTCCCTCCTTTTTGCAAAAAAATATGACACACTGAAGTATACCAATTCATCTTTCGAAGCTCGATGAACTGTGTATGCATCAGTATATCACATATTTTTCTCAAAAACGAAAATTGCGACAGACGACAACAATTTTGGGATAGACGACATCATTTCTACAAATTAAGCCCTATTTTGACATCAAATTTATTATCCTTTCTCTCCACCTTCATCGTCCCAAGATATTGATCTGTCACTTTCTCAACATTTTTTAGTCCGTATCCATGCTCTACTGTGTTGTTTTTCGTAGTCTTACCAATCGTTCCCACTTCCCCGCTGCACGAATTTGTTACACGAATCAATAACTGTGGCTTACGATACACGATTTTGCACATAATCTTCTTTTCTTCCTCTTTTCGAACTGCCTCGATCGCATTATCAAGAAGATTCATCAAAATAATACTCATATCTTTTGGCGAAAGTTCCAGTTCTTTTGGAACTTCACAGTCATATACAATTTCTGCTTTTTCACTTTTTGCATGCTCATATTCATAGTTCAATATACTATCAAGTGTATAGTTCCCGGTATCCGCAATTATTTTTGCCGAGATTATATTTCTTTCCTCACACAATTCATTGACATATTTTTGAGCGCCCCCATATTGTTCTTGTGTAAGCATCTGTTGAAGAGAAGAAAGATGTTTGTAAAAATCATGCCGTTCTCCACGAATCTGCTCCATTATATTCTGCATGGATTCTGCCTGTTTTTGCTGACAAAGATTCTGAACTTCCAAAATTTCATTCTCTTTTCGTGCCTGCATGTTTCGGATGGTATTATCATACAGATAAATCGTCATAAAATTAATCGCTAATAAAAGAATGCCGCATATTACTAAAAACGCCGCAGGAAGACTTGACTTTGTGTACAAAATAATGATAAAAACAGTTACCAAAAATGGAAGAGACACCGTAACAATCCAATAAGATTTTGGCATCACCTCATCGTTTTTCAGACTAACAAAATTTCTTACGATCATTACAATCAAATACTGTATTACCGGCAAAAGAATCGTAACAAAAATCGAATCATAGTACGGATTTTGCTGTACCGGATTTACTCCAACCGCTCCAATACAAATAGCAACAAGTGCTTCGGAAACTGCCATCATTCCTATGGTCAATACCGTAACTAATACAGCTTTTGATATCTTTCCTCCATATAAGATACAAATCATGATAAAAGCACAAATGACGACAGATATAAAATTCAAAACCGGTACATTAAAAATCAAATACGCAATTGTTGTTACCGCAAAAAAGATAGAACAACCTCCAAAAACTCTTTTTGGTTCTGCCTTTTCCCGGTAAAAACACGCACTAAATAGATAATATATATATGTTTGAAATAAACTAGATATAATAAACGTTATCTCAAATATCATACCTCTTCCTCCATTTTGTGTAAATTCCAGATTTCTCTCGTCTGCTTTTCGTATTTGCGTCCAATCGGAATGATATCCTCATTTGTCATTTCAAATTCGGTACGCGAATACACTTTCACATACCGCATATTTACAA
>OHDS01000757.1_pt1 | contig 15259 bp, 9 predicted proteins | sample 1567031 | NCBI WGS metagenome assembly OHDS01 (sample SAMEA3879503, study PRJEB24766) | human gut metagenome | biome: human-associated habitat; feature: feces | place: USA | collected 1985/1987
CGGCCCAAAGTACAGCTCAAACTGTTCCAGCGCAGCACAGTAGCGTGCCCGCTGCCGACAGATCTCCTGCGCCGCATCGCCATACAGTGCCCGGAGCTTATCGTCCCATTTGCCCGCCGCGATCTCATTTCGGAGCTGCGCACTGTTTGCCATAACGATTCCTCCCTCAATATGCTGCTTTGGGATAGATGGGTTTGTTACGTCTATTGTAATGCATCCAACCGCTTTTTTCAATTTCCAACGCTGAAAAAACGCGAATTTTGGCACCCAGTTCAAAGAATAAGATGTACTTTTGTTGAATTTGCGGGCAGATGTGTGGTATACTATACCAAAGATCGGGCACAAAGCTGCCCGCAACGTGACAGAGCGGAGGAAACGCGGCTATGGCAGATGTATATAAGCAATCCTTCAAACAAAATTATACCAATAATATTGAGCTTTCCATCTTCAATTGCGGCATCGAACGCTGTGCTCCGGGCCAAACATGGGGACCGGGTATCCGCGACCATTACCTGATCCATCTGGTACTTTCCGGCAAGGGCGTATTCGAGGTGGGCGGACGCACTTGGGAAGTGAGCCAGGGTCAGCTGTTTTTTGCCCGGCCAAGCCAGCTGATCCGGTATACTGCCGATGAGCAGCAGCCTTGGGAGTACAGCTGGGTAGGCTTCAACGGTGCGTGTGCCCACAAACTGGCCGCGCAGCTTCCCTTCACCGACGACTCGCCGGTGCATCACACCCACGACCCCGATGGGATGCGTGCTGCTCTGGCCAACATTTATTCCTCCCGCGGGCTGCAGCCGCAGGATGAAGCCGCCATGGTGGGCTACCTTTATCTCTTCATCGCTTCTCTGATGAAGGAGACCAGCGCTGGCAAACCGCACACGGCTTCCTCTTCCAGCCAGTATGTGCTCAACGCCATCAAGTACATCCAGTTCAATTATTCACACGATATTTCCATTGATGATGTGGCAAAAAGCGTAGGTGTCTCCCGCAGTCACCTGTACCGCGTGTTCATGCTGAACGTAGGCAAAAGCCCCATCGATTATCTTACCGAATACCGCATCAACGAAGCCTGCAAGCTGCTGCGCGCAGGCAACCTTTCCATTGCCGAGGTCGCGGTGTCGGTAGGCTTCTTTGATCAGTTCTATTTCTCGCGGGTATTCAAGCGCGCCAAGGGCGTGCCGCCCAGCAAGTATTTTGCGGCGCAGGCTGATGCTCCCGCCGACGGCCCCGACCACCAGTAAAGGAGACCCTTCATGCCCTTACAGAAAAATCAAGTTCTCACCCTGCGCGTAGAGCGTCTTTCCAGCGATGGCAGCGGCGTAGCACACAGCCCAGACGGTGAGACCGTGTTTATTCCCGGTGCCGCCCCCGGCGACGAAGCCCGGGTGCGCATCGTTAAGGACTGCAAGCGCTACGCCTTCGGTATTCTGGACGAGGTGCTCACTCCTTCGCCGGACCGTATCCCGGTGGATTGTGCCGTGGCAGGCCCCTGCGGCGGCTGCAGCCTGCGGCATCTGGACTATGCTGCCGAGCTGCGCGCCAAGCAGGAGAATGTTGCAGATGCCTTTGCCCGCATCGGAGGATTGGATGTGCCTGTGCTGCCCATTGTGGGTTCGCCGGAAGTGAACCGCTACCGCAATAAGGTGCAGTTCCCGGTGGGCGTGGACAAAAGCGGTAAGCCCTGTATCGGCTTCTACGCCGGGCGCACCCATCGTATCGTCCCCTGCCCGGACTGCCGCCTGCAGCCCGGTGTGCTGAATGAGATCGGCAACGTATTGTGCGCTTTTTTTGCAGAAAAGGGCATCCAGCCGTACAGCGAGGAGACCGGCAGGGGCCTTGTGCGTCATATCTTTCTGCGGCGCGGCGCTCACAGTGGCCAGATCATGGTCTGCCTTGTCTGCACCCGTGCCAAGCTGCCCTCCGCTGAAGAGCTTTGCACCCGGCTGAAAGCTCAATTTGCAGAGATCACCACGATCCTGCTGAACGTAAATGCTAAAAACACCAACGTGATCCTTGGCACCGAGACCCACACCCTGTATGGGCAGGGGTATATTGAAGACACCCTGTGCGGTGTTCCGGTGCAGCTTGGCCCGCTTTCCTTCTATCAGGTCAATACCCTTGCTGCCGAGCAGCTTTACGGCATTGCCGCCCAGTATGCTCAGCTTACCCCGGACGACCTGCTGCTGGACCTCTACTGCGGCATGGGCACCATTGGTCTTTCCATGGCAGCGCACTGCCGTGAGCTGATCGGTGTGGAGATCGTACCGGAAGCCATTGAAAGTGCCAAGGCTAACGCTGCCCGCATGGGTGCAGATGTGGCCGCAAAGAGCCGATTTTTCTGCGCAGATGCCGGTCAGGCCGCCACCCGCCTTGCCGCTGAGGGCCTTCAACCGGACATCGTAATGCTGGACCCGCCCCGCAAGGGCTGCGACGAAGCCACCCTTTCCGCTGTCGTGCGCATGTCTCCCCGCCGGGTGGTCTACGTCAGCTGCAACCCCGCCACCGCCGCAAGAGATGCTGCATGGCTGGAACAAAATGGATATCACGCAGAGAAGGTGCAGCCGGTGGATCTATTTCCAAGAACACGGCATTGCGAGGCCGTTCTCCTTTTGTCCAAACTCAACGTCGACCGCCACATTGAAGTGGAAGTGAGCATGGATGAGCTGGATGTGACTGCTGCGGAAAGCAAGGCAACTTACAATGAGATTCGGGAGCATGTATGGGAACATCATCAGTTGAAGGTATCCAATCTCTATATCGCACAGGTGAAGCAGAAGTACGGCATCATCGAGCGAGAGAATTATAATAAAGCGAAAAATGAAAATGCAAAGCAGCCCAAGTGTCCGAAGGAAAAAGAGGATGCGATTGTGGAAGCATTAAAGCATTTTCAGATGATTTGATTTACAGTATGTCCGTCTGATTTTCAGGCGGGCATTTTCTTTTGTTGGAATATGGTGTTTCTATTTTTATCGTGGTACAATATCTTAAAGACTTTTTGATTTCGGAGGGAGCCGTCATGATCGATCTTGCAAAACTGGAGCCTGTTTTGGGCGGATACCAGACCTATTTCCCGAAGCATTGGCCTCATGTTGAAGATTTCAAATGGGAAGCCGCGCAGCATTTCCACGACCATTGGAATATTGACGCGGCAGATTTTGGTGAAATGTTCAAGGAAGCCACTGCAAAGGTCTTTTCGCTTCTGGATACCGGCTATGCCTATCCCCGTGCGATGATCCTGAATTTCGCAGCAGCGGACTGTGAAGCAACACGCGCAATGTTCCGCAGCTTGTTTGATGAATCCACCGAACTTTCCCAGCGCATTATTGCATTTCAGGCTGCCACCGAAGAAATACGCACAAAATACAACGACGGCAGTTGGAATAACCACTACCAGAACACCAGTGCCATTAGCGTCTATCTGTGGCTCCGGTATCCGGATCAATATTATATCTACCGCTATTCCGTTGCCCGTGACATCTCGGATGCGCTGAACTTCGATGCTCCGCCCAAGCGGGATGGTTCCGTAGAATCGCTGCTAAACAGCTACCGCCTTTATGATGAGCTGCGGGTGGCACTGAGCCAAAATGCTGCCATCACCCAGATGATCCGCAGTGCCATTGAAGCAGCCCCTGCCGGAAAATACTGGCCAGACACACACTGGAATATCGCTGCCATTGATCTGGGCTTTTATCTGAGCCGTTTCTACCTTGCCGAACAAAAGACATCACAGATGCAGGCCGGATGGTTTCCTGCTGAAAGTGAGTATGATCCGGGCATTACAACCGCACAGTGGAGTGCTTTGCTGCAAGACACCTCGGTTTTTACCTCGGAGGCTTTGCGGGTGATGAAATGTATGCTGGATTACGGCGGGCAGGCCACCTGCAAACAGCTTGCCATTAAATACGGTGAAACCAGCAACTTCTACATCTCCAACTCCTACCATCTTGCACAGCGGGTGGCAGAAAAGACTGGCTGCCGCTGCATGCCCCGCGACAGCGAAAATATGCGTTGGTGGCCCATTTTATATGTGGGCAAAAATGCCAGCACAAAGGCGGATGGCACTTACATCTGGCGCTTGCGAGATGAGCTTTTACAGGCTCTGAAAAAAGCCGACCTCTCGAAAGTACCGGCTGCCGCTGCCGCCTGTGAAGCACCTTCACGCCACTACTGGTGGCTGACTGCCAATCCTAAGATCTGGAGTTATTCCAGTCTGCGGGTCGGCGAAGAGCAGACCTATACGCTGTACAATGACAACGGGAACAAGCGCAGGATTTTCCAGAATTTCCTCGATGCAAAAGCCGGGGATCTTGTGATCGGCTATGAGGCCAATCCGGTAAAGCGAGTGGTAGCTCTGGCCAAGATCACACAGGAAAGCAACGGCAAAGAGATTTATTTTGAAAAGACCGAGAGCCTGACTTCCCCCATTGACTATGCTGTACTGAAGGCTTTCCCTGAGCTGGAGAAAATGGAGTTCTTCGTACAGCCGAACGGAAGCCTGTTCAAGCTCTCGGAGGGTGAGTACAACTTTATTCTGGATCTGATCCGGGATGAAAACCCTGCTCCCGTCCGGCAGGCATCTGCCGACAGCTACACCAGAGTTGATTTTCTGCACGATGTTTTTCTGAGTGAGCAACGCTATGAAGTGTTGGTTTCTTTGCTACGCCACAAGAAAAATATCATTCTGCAGGGTGCACCCGGCGTTGGAAAGACCTATGCTGCCAAACGGCTGGCGTACTCTATAATGGGTCAAGCTGATTCCTCCCGGGTTGAGTTTGTTCAGTTCCACCAGAATTACTCCTACGAGGATATCATGCTGGGCTACCGGCCGGACGGCTCCGGCTTCAAGCTGACAGAGGGTGTATTTTACCGCTTCTGCCAGAAGGCTTCCAACGACCCCGACCGAGAATACTTTTTCCTGATCGATGAGATCAACCGGGGCAACCTGAGCAAGATCTTCGGCGAGCTGATGATGCTGATTGAAAGCGACCATCGGGGCGAAAAGATCACACTGGCCTATAACGGGATGCCCTTCTATGTCCCGGAAAATTTGTACATTATCGGTATGATGAATACTGCCGACCGCAGCCTGGCCATGATCGACTATGCGCTGCGCAGACGCTTCAGTTTCTTCGAGATCGAACCGGCGTTCACCTCCGATGGATTCCAGAAATATCAATCTGCGCTTGACAATGAAACCTTCAATGCTCTGGTGGAACAGATCAAGGCATTGAACCGGGAAATTACCACAGATGCCTCCCTCGGTCCCGGATTTCGTGTTGGACACAGTTACTTTTGTCTGGCCGACCCTGCCGCCTGCACCACTGACTGGATGTGCTCTGTGGTGGAGTTTGACCTTCTGCCTACGCTGGCAGAATACTGGTTCGACGCGCCCGACAAACTGCACCGTTGGGAAAAGAATCTGCGTGGTGTTTTCAATGACGACTGACAAAGGGATCTTTATCCAGAACATCTACTACATGCTCTCCTACGCCTATCAGGTGCTGCAGCAGCAGGATTATCAGTGCATCGCCTCGGAAAAGTTTGAGCGTATCGACGATTTGTTTGCTGCCATCCTTGCAAAGGGTGTTTCCCGGCAGCTGAAGCAGGGGCTCTATCGAGAATATGTTTCCCGAAGCGAGACCCGGTCAGTTTTGCGTGGAAAGCTGGATCTTCCGCAGACCATTAAGACCCGTATCCAGCACAAGCCACAGGTCGCCTGTACCTTTGACGAGCTTTCCGAGGATAACCTGTATAACCAGATTCTGAAAACCACCCTGCATGTGCTGCTTCGGGATAAGAATGTTTCTACTGAGCGCAAAGTGGAATTGAAGAAAGCGCTTCTGTTTCTGGACACGGTTTCTGCACTGCTTCCCTCTCAAATCCCATGGAAGCAGTTACATTATCAGCGGAGCAACCAGAATTACGAGATGCTGTTGAATCTCTGCTATTTCGTGCTGCACGATATGCTGCAGACCACCGAAAACGGCAGCTATAAAATGACAGCATTTTCGGATGAACGCATGGCAAAGCTGTACGAACGCTTTATTCTGGAGTATTACCGACAAAATCATCCCTACCTTACTGAGGTCAAGGCTGCGCAGGTCAAATGGGATCTTGTGGGAGAGCACGATGCTGCCATGCTGCGGTTTCTCCCTGCCATGCAAACCGATATTTTTCTGCGTTTTCGCGAAAAAGTTCTCATTCTGGATGCCAAGTATTACAGCCAGACATTGCAGCAGCAGTTTAATAAAGAGACCCTGCATTCTGCCAACCTCTACCAGATCTACACCTACGTTAAAAATCAGGATGCTGCCCATACTGGAAACGTTTCCGGGCTGCTAGTCTACGCCAAAACGCAGGAAGCCATCACGCCGAATTGTCTCTTCAACTTAGGCGGCAATCAGATCGGTGCACGCACCTTGGATCTGAATCAGGATTTTCGGCAAATCACCGCACAGCTGGATGGAATTGCCCAGCAGTTTTTCGGGAAGCATCCGCTTTGATCTTTTCCATGTCGATTTACCCGCCTTCACACCCGCCCGTCTGTTTTTTCAAACTTTCTCCTCCTAAGTGTCCGAAGGAAAAAGAGGATGCAATCGTAGAGGCGCTGCGGCATTTTCAGATGATTTGATACGCAATCACCCCAGAGAGAATAGCCTCTTGTGCGTTCTCTCTGGGGTGATTTTTGCGTTATGCTACTTCCGGGTAGCGCATATATACATACTCGTAGATTTTCTTCTGGTAGGTCTGGATATCGCTTACATCATAGCTATTGGGAAGTTCTTGCCAAAGGGTATTGCGAATCAGATTATCCACAATCGCCTTGGTTTCCTGTTTGTCCGTCCAATGGTCAAGTTTAGCGATCTGCTGTTTGATTTTTGTCAGCAAGTCCACGGACACCTTCTTGATCGTTTCAATTTCCTGCTTCGTGAGGTTCTCCGAAAACAGCAAATCGTACACCGAAAGCTCCTCATCGCTGGAAAAGCCCTCACGCACATAGCGCTGCTGCTCCGTGTCCAGTGAACTGGCAAGTTCCATCAGATCCATGAAGGTTTTTTCAATGGTTGCCCGGTTCTGCTCCGCATTGTAGGCATCGATGATCTCCTGATAGCGGTCATAATAATCAATGCGCTGCGGGTTTGCAAACAGCATTTTCGCCAGTTGCTGGTTTACCAGTTCATCCAGATCGCGCAGCAAAAGGTTCTTCCGCCGGGTGTGGGCGAACTCCCGGCTCAACAGGTCAAAGTCAATTTTGCTGATGTCAAACTGCCGGGATGGTACAGCCTCCTGATCTGGCTTTTCCACATGAATGTACTCGTTGACGATACCGTTGATCTGCACCATAAGATCCGTGTTATCTGCGTGTTTCCGCTTCTGCTGCAAGCCCTCGTAGATGGCGAGAATTGCGTTTTTCCGGGCACGCACGGTATCGTCCACATCGTCACGGTCTGCGTAGCGGAACAGCCGCGCCAGTTCAGACGCATAGATCTGGAAGGTTTTCTTGGTTTCCAACGTCTCGCACATCGCGTTGACTGCATCCTGTACAAGGCTCATCTTCTCAAAGTCCTGTGCATCCACCAGTTCCTGCAGCCGGAACCCGCGTTCTGCCAGAAAGCCGTCCGTTTTTCCGATGACCGTGCAAATACGCTGAATCAGCTCCGTTTTGTCCACCGTTGGGTCAATGCCCGCCGGGCTGTTCTTGCTGACCGTATAATCTGCCAGAGCCTTGCGCAGCGCCTTTACGATACCAATATAGTCCACGATCAGGCCGTTGCTCTTGCCCTCCGAAACACGGTTTGCACGAGCAATAGTCTGCATCAGGGTATGGGCTTTCAACGGCTTGTCCAGATACAGACAGGACAGACACTTTACATCAAAGCCCGTCAGCCACATGGCACAGACGAACACCACCCGGAACGGATTCTTGCTGTCCTTGAATTCTTTATCCAGCTCCCGCTTTTCCATTTTGGCACGGTGCGGCAGAATATCCAGCCCCCACTTTTTGAAGGTCTGCACATCGTTCTGCTCCTGACTGATTACCACTGCCATTTCGGTTTCTTTCATCCATGCCAGTTTACGGGCAAGCTCCTGCGCTTCCTGCTGGGTCGCTGTGCCCTGCCGGGCTTCCAGCTCCCTGATCTTTGCCTGCCAGCATTCCTGCACATAGTTGTACATCCGCACACAGGTGACCTTATTCAGGCAGACGAACATCGCCTTGCCGCTGGTCCAAAGGTCAGAGTAATGCTCCACAAAGTCCTTTGCAATGGAACGCAGCCGTTCATCTGCGGTGAGAATATGGATTTCCTTTGCAAACTCGCGTTCCAGCTTTTCCTCCTGCGAGGGATCAAGGTCGGCTGCTTCAATGGCATCCAGGATCCGCCCGGTAATCTCCGGCTTGTCCAACTGGGCGATCTTATCCGCACGGTTCTCATAGTACAGCGGCACCGTTGCGCCGTCCTCCACCGCCCGCTTGAAGTCATACACCGACAGATACCCGCCAAAGGTGCGCTCGGTGATATGGTCATCTGCCAGCAGCGGCGTACCGGTAAAGCCGATGCGGGACGCCGTGGGCAGCAGGTGCATCATGTTGTCTGCAAAAATGCCGTACTGGCTACGGTGGGCTTCATCCGACAAAATCAGAATGTCGTGATCCGGGTAGATGGGCGGCTCCTTGGGCAGATTGAACTTCTGGATCAGGGTAAACACAAAGCTGGGGTTGCCCTGCAGCTTTTTCACAAGGTCTGTACCGCTGGATGCAATGAACTGTGAAGCCTTGGTTTTGCCCAGCAGACCGCAGTTTTCAAAGGTATCGCTGATCTGCCGGTTCAGCTCGTCACGGTCGGTCAGCACCACAATGGTGGGCGAGCCTGCAAACTTACGCCGGATCTTCTGCGCCAGAAAGACCATAGAGTAGCTTTTACCTGACCCCTGCGTGTGCCAGAACACACCCAGCCTGCCGTCTTTCAGCTTGCGGTTCTCGTAAGCACTGACGGCCTCGTTGACGCCGAGATACTGGTGGTTGCGGGCCAGAATCTTGGTGGTGCGCCCACCGGAATGGTCGTAAAGGATGAAGTTTTCCAGCAGATCGAGGAAGGTCTTTTTCTCGCAGATGCCCCGCAGCATGGTTTCCAGTTCCACGCTGCCTGCATCGCTTTCCTTCAGACGCTTCCACTCGTGGAAAAACTCGTACTTGCTGCCAAGCGTACCCACCTTGGCTTCCAATCCATTGGACAGCATAAGAAAGGCATTATAGTAGAACAACTGCGGAACAGTATCGAGGTAATCCCGATAATTGTCTATGTAGGCGTTCTGCACATCCACGGTGGGCTTTTTCAGCTCGATGAACAGCAGCGGAATGCCATTGACAAAGCCCACAATGTCCGTTCTGCGGCGGTACAGTTGCGAGTGGATCTTCATTTCTTTTACGGCGAGGAAATGATTGTTTTCCGGGTTTTTGAAGTCGATCACCGCCGCGCTTCGGATTTCGGTGCGGCCATCCGGCCGCTTGACCGTCACCGGGATGCCATCCCGCAGCAGAAAATACTTTTCCTCATTGATCTGCATCAGGGATGCGGTGGAAACGTGTGCCGTGAATTTCTTCTGCACCTCGTCCAGCTGGTTCGGGGTGAGCCACGGGTTCAGCCGCAAAAGTGCCTGCCGAAAATACCGGGTCAGCAGCACTTCCCTATAGCTGGTGCGGCCCAACGTCCCGTCCGGCCCCAGCTTTTCGGAGTTGTAAGCCAGCACGACCTCCCAGCCCAGAACATTTTGCAGCAAATTGCCTGCGCTGTTCTGGACAAGGACATTTTCGGAGTATTCGCGGCTCATAGGATCACCTCATTTTATCCCACAATGTCAATAAACTTCTGACCGAATTTTGTAATGGAGTAAGGCACATCTAAATCATGATTTTTAGAAATATCATCGTTAAAACGCATTACGCCTTGTTCATATACAAATCCTGCTGATAACAATCTCAACCAGCTCGCACTATCCATCTGCATACAAATTAATGCCCCAGCATTAAAGTCATGGCTTTGCAAAATTCTCACGTCCTGTGGCAAAAGCGTTCTTAGTATCGCTGCATACATCGAAAATTCTGTCCAGCCAATCCGTTGCTCCAAATATGCCATATATAGTTTTGCAAGCATCCTCGGCTTCTCATATTCCAAATAACCGTCCAGTACAACCAAAATATATTCTATTTCTTGTTTGCTCTGCTGTTGGTTTCCGTTTAACTTCTCGAGAATTCTATTTCTCTTGTTTTTATCTACACAGCCTTTGTTCAGTTCAGTCACAAACAAAGCCAACTGCTTAATTGTATGGCGTTCTTTAATAGTGTGACCTATCTTATAAATGCCTGCAACAGTTGACAACAGCGGAATTTCTTTTAGTACCCCATCATCCATCACTGCATCAAGTCCGACTTCTGTTAAATCTGCCACCGTGTCAAACAAGTTTTCTGTAAGAGAGTCTTCAAGGGAAGCAACCAAATTCTCCTTATCCATCGTCATATCTCCACGAGGTCCATTTTTATATTAGGATTTGCTTTTAGTATTTCCAATGCTTGAACTAATTCCTTCCGAGGTAATGGTTGTACGCAAATACCTTCCTTCTTCTGCAGATCCTGTGCTTTTACAATCACTGGAGTTTGCGTTCCATGTTTTTTGCAAAATTCTCCAAATTTAATTGTTGCACTTCCAATTTCTTCCGCAAAATAAGTATAAAAATGTATATAAAGAGCATCTATCAACACATTCATTTTTTCTACCATTATAGGGAGATTTACATTTTCATCCATATTCTCGATGTCATTTCTAACTTGATTCCACTTTTCAAACTCTAACAAATGTTTTTTCTTGCAAACAATCTGTATACCATTTGCCTCATCCGCTTCCAATCCAGTATATGGGAGGGCATAATGTACTACATAATTTCTAAATCGAGCCCAAAATCGATACTCTATATTGTCATCATAGAAAGACCTTTCTAGTTTTTCTAGTTCGATTTCCATTCCCGGTTTATATTTTTTTAACAGTTTTTCTTCTGTGTAAAGAAATGTTCCTACTGATGCTCCAAAATTAAACGCTAGTTTATTCGATGTTTGAACCAACTTTTCTGTCGGTATATGGTTGAAATAGCATTTTTCTATATTATCTTTTTGCATCCACTCTTTAAAGTCCATTCCATTCTCAATGACAATATCCTTTAGTTCTGTCATTCTATGAAATGCCTTGAAATTTGGATATGATGTCTTCAGCTCATCTAATTCTTCCTGTGATACTTCATGTAACACTTCAATGCCATTATCACTCAATTCAGCCACATATAGTTGTTGCATCTTACACCTCCACTTCCCCGCTCATCAACTTTGGCAACAATAAATCTCTTGCTATCTTTAACCGCTCATTTTGTCCTTGCAGCGTCTTTATTTTATTAAAATACGTTTTTGTGAGTTTGTCAAACTTTTCCAGAGTTTCTTTATCGGGAATTACCACATCCATCGCGTCCAGAATCTTTGTCGTCATGCTGGGTACTGCCGCACCAATATTCATGGAGTACATATCAAATGCTTTGACAAAGAAATATACAAAAACGGCTGTATGTGGTTGTTTCATCGTAGCATAGAACATTGTGTCCACTGTCCAAAATGTTTCATCCACATACATGATATTATTCAAAGAGCCTTTTCGAGGAATCAGGACTGCCTCACCAGAAAACAGCGATTTATTACATTTTCGCATTAAACCGCCAGAGCCATAAACAGGGATATTTCCATCATCAGGAGCTTTTTTATGGTCTTTTCCATAATTAACACTAATGAGTTCCTTTAACAGTCCTCTGCTCCACCCCTCCGGCACGCCATCCACAATTTTCGTGTTTTCATGCCCCGGGAAGTTCAAATCCACAAACCATTCTTTATAAAGCCGCTGGGCTGCTTCTTCCAGCAATTTGATTTGTCTCTGGTTGTTTTCAATCAGGTCATCATAAGCGGAGAGAATATCTGCAATGTGACGTTGAGCTTCTTTATCAGGAACCAATATTTTCAAATCTTTTAACTTACTAAGTGGAATAAGTTTTTGTGCTGACCCATTTGCTACGATCTCAACTCCTTTATAAAACGCTGGATTTTTCAAGCTGTAATACAAAAATCTCGGTTCGATATCCTTGTTCGGATGAAGTAGCGCAATATTACGTTCAAAGCAAAACAATTCATCTGTTTGCACATAGCTTGGTATGCCAAATGAACCAACAATCGTATATAAAACATCTTCCTTTTGTGGTTTGCGTTCCATCGGCAGGTTATCGTAGTACTCTTGTGGAACATACACTTGTGCATCAAAAGAAACTTGATTGTTTATTTTTATAAAATGAACACCTTTATCTGCTTTAGGTGCTGGCTGATGGTCACCGTCAGTGATATATTCTGTACATTCACATAATTTCTTTTTTTCCCACTTCATACCCCCATCTCCTCCAGATTCTTCGAGATGGTTTCCATCAGGCGGTTGGACTCTGCCTGCAATTCCAGCAGTTCCTTGTGGATCTCCTTCATCCGCTGGGCAAAATCCACGCCGTCGTCCTCCACAGGTGCAACGCCCACATAGGCACCGGGCGTCAGGGATGCGCCTTTCTCGTTGAGGATGGTATCGCGGCTGGCCACCTTGCACAGACCGGGGATATCCTGATAAACGCCCTCGCCAAACTTTTCGGTGAGCCAGACGGCCTCCTTGGCAACGGTCAGCTTCTCGTTGAGGGCTTCCAGTTCCTTGTCGAACTTTTCCTGCGTGGTCTTGCGCTCTTTGCGGGGTGCTGCCTCCACAGCGGCTTTGGCTTCTTCCCGCTTGGCCTGCACGTTTTGTTCCAGTGCGGCCTGAATCTCTGCAAAGGGGCGGTCGTCCGCCAGTTCTGCGTGATACTCCGCCAAAAGCCCCTTGTACTTGTCCACCTCGCCGCGATAGAGCCAGACAATGGCGTTGAGGTTCTTCAACTGCCAGTCGCTCCACTCGTTCTGGGTGCGGTCCACCACGGTATAATAGTTGCGGGCGTCGATGAACAATACGGTGTCCAGCAGATGTTCCGGTTTGCCCTTATCCAGAAACCACAGCGAACAGGGCAAACTTTTGGTGTAGAAGAAGTTGTTGCCCACGCTCATCATCACGTCCACATGGCCGGTCTGGATAAGTTTTTCACGGATGCCCTTGTCTTTGCCCTGACTGTCGGTAGCAGAGGACGCCATCACAAAACCCGCACGGCCATGCTCGTTCAGGTAGGAGTAGAAATAGGACACCCACAGATAATTTGCGTTGCCGATTTCCTTGGCCTTGTTCACGCCGGGCAGGCCAAAGGGCAACCGCCCGGCACTCTGCGCCGACTCCGACTTGACCTTATCCACGTTAAACGGCGGATTTGCCATCACATAGTCGCAGCAGCCGTTCAGGTTGTGGGCATCGTGATAGAAGGTATTGGCTTCATCGCCGGACTTGATCACGCCGGTCAGACCATGCACAGCCATATTCATCAGGCAGAGCTTTGCGTTGTACTCCACCTTTTCCTGTCCGTAAAACGTCATGGTGTTGTTGGCGATCATGCCCGCATGGTTTACAAAGTCGCCGGTCTGCACAAACATACCGCCGCTGCCGCAAGCCGGGTCCAACAGAACGCCGTGGGCAGGCTCCAGCACATTGACAATCATCTTCACCAGCGATTTCGGCGTAAAGAACACGCCGTCATCCTGTGCCACATTCTTGGCAAACTTATTCAAAAAGTACTCGTAGATACGGCCGATCACATCGCCGCCCACATCGTCCAACGCATCATTGTTGAAGATTCGCAGCAGTTCCCCCAGCAGTTCATCCGAGAAGATGGTGTAGTCCTTCGGCAGAACGCCCTGCAGCTGCTCGCTCTGCTGCTCCACCAGTTCCATGGCGTTGTTCACCACTTCGCCCAGACTGTTCAGAGGATTGCCCTCGATGCCGGTCAGCCCCTGCTCCGGGATGTTGGCGGGCAAATTGACTAAGTAATTGTACTGCGCCTCCTTGGGCAGAAACAGTGCGCTCTTTTCGGCAAAGTCGCTCTGTTCCACCGGCAGCACCCGGCCACCGCGCATGGGACGGTCTTTCAGGATCTCCTGCTCTACCAGTTTGAAGCGGCTGTACGCATACCGCAGAAAAATCAGTCCCAGTACCGGCATACAGTATTGGTTCGAGGTGAGTTTAGAGCCTGCACGCAACAGATCTGCCGACTCCCACAGGTCAGCTTCCAGTTTTTTGACGTTCACATTATTTGCCACGAGGGGGTTCCTCCTGTTGTTTGGATTTTCATTTTTTATTGTATCACATTTTTCTGCAATGTTCATCTTTAATCATCGCTATTTTCTTTTTTGACTGGAAAAAGTTGTTTACCAATGGCTGCTAATGTGTTAGAATCATATACTTTCTCATTTGGAGACGCTAATCCTGCATCCAACGGATGCAGTTCAAGGGTTTGGGTGTTCCCCAACAAGTATTTTGCAACGCAAAATAAGCAGATGTATATACGTCTGCATTGCTTGCGGGTGCTATGAAGCCTCTCAAGGTACTTTCCAAATTTGAAAATCATTTTGCGATCAAGACCGTCCATTTTCAAGTTTCACTTGATGCGGGCGGTTATTTTTTTGCTCAAGAAGTTTTCGAGTTTGCAATTGCAGCAAGCAGGGCGAGCCGATACCACCTCACAAGTTTTAAACCTGATTTTTTACAAATCCAGCTTCAAAACACTTGTTGGGCTTCGCCCAAACCCGATGTTCAGCACAAGAATGCGTTAGTTTCGCACCTTAACGACCGCTGAATAAGCAAATTTCTTGGAGAAAAATTTGTTTTTGGAAAATCGTCGTTGATACATTTAATATCGCACAAAACCGGAAGCATCCCTTCCGGTTTTTCCTTGGGATCCTCCTAAAATCCACTGAAAACCGGAAGGAATGCTTCCTAAAAATTTCTGCTTCATTGTGATATGCTTTCTACAAGCCTTCATCGAACCTTGAGAACCAAATGACCGTCTGCATGGGATACCCGGCGAAGATCCTAAAAAGGAGAGCCGGAAAACGCCGCTGGAAGGGGGCAGGAAATCCATGCAGAGAAAACGGCTGAAGTACCAATAGATTTTTGAAAGGAGATTTTGCCTATGAAGAAAAACAAGTTTGAATTTATCATCGACTCTGAATTTCAATCTCAGATTCCTGCATTGACCGATGAAGAATTTCAGCAACTGGAAG
>OHDS01000773.1_pt1 | contig 14914 bp, 13 predicted proteins | sample 1567031 | NCBI WGS metagenome assembly OHDS01 (sample SAMEA3879503, study PRJEB24766) | human gut metagenome | biome: human-associated habitat; feature: feces | place: USA | collected 1985/1987
GCAAACATATTCTACTGACACTTTCACTGCTACTGTGCAATGTTTGTATCTACGCTGCTGCGGTCAACTACTCCGTACGCGGAAAAGTTATTGATAAACAATCACGCCAACCGGTGGCTTATGCCAACGTTGTGGTTGCAGGTATTCCCGGTAAAGGAGCATCGACAGATTCTCTAGGCATATTTCGTATAGAGCAGATACCCCCTGGCATTTATCGCTTCGAAGCAACACTGATAGGTTATAAAAGCGCAGTGACCTCCGAATATTTGGTTTCCGCCTCTACGCCTTTCATCGAGATAGAGATAGAGGAAGATGAAAATATGCTATCAGCAATAGTGGTCACCCCCTCTCCTTTCCGAAAAACGGTGGAAAGTCCGGTAAGTATGAGGATTATCGGCTTGCAGGAAATAGAAAAAAGTCCGGGAGGAAACCGCGATATCTCACGCATCGTGCGAGCCTATCCGGGTGTCTCTTTCTCTCCCATCGGTTATAGAAACGACTTGATTGTACGGGGTGGATCACCTTCTGAGAATCGCTTCTATATGGATGGAATAGAAATACCTAATATCAACCACTTTGCTACACAGGGAGCATCGGGTGGTCCGGTCAGTATAGTCAATGCAGATTTGATACGGGAAATCAGTTTCTACACCGGAGCATTTCCGGCCAATCGTTCCGGAGCCATGAGTTCAGTATTAGATTTTCGTCTGCGCGATGGCAACCCGGACAAACAGACATTTAAGGCAACCCTGGGAGCATCCGAAGTTTCTTTCAGTGGTAACGGACATTTGAGCGATAAGACAACCTATCTGTTTTCTATACGGCAATCTTATCTGCAACTACTGTTCAAGGCTTTAGGACTTCCTTTTCTGCCAAACTTCATTGACGGTCAATTCAAATTGAAGACCAGACTATCAGCACATGATGAACTGATCCTACTTGGCTTAGTCGGCATTGATAAGATGAAACTGAATACAGACGAGAAAGGAGAAGACGCGGAATACATATTAAGTTATCTGCCTACCATTCACCAGGAGACATTCACAGTGGGAGCTTCATACCGCCATTATGCAGGGAAACATGTACAATCGGTCACCTTAAGCCATAACTACCTGAACAATCGTAATATAAAATATCTGAATAATGATGAATCTTCCGAAGACAATCTGACACTCCGGCTTCGTTCAGTAGAGCAAAAGACCACCCTGCGCTTTGAAAACCAAACGAGATTAGGGCAATGGACATTGAAGGAAGGTGCAGAAATGAATTATTCCAACTATACGAATCAAACGAATCAGCGAATATTCGGTATAACCTCTACACTCTCTGATTACCGGACGGATTTGAATATATTCAGTTGGGGCGGTTTCTTCTCAACAGATTATACCACCGCCAATAAACGTTTTTCCGCATCCGCAGGCATCCGTACAGATGGTAACAACTACAATAAGGAGATGAAAGAATTATGGAAACAGCTCTCTCCCCGCCTCTCCTTATCTTACGAACTAACCCAGCAATGGACAATAAGCGGAAATGCAGGTCTATATTACCAGCTACCACCTTATACAGCATTAGGTTTCAAGGACAACGACGGTCTTTATGCAAATAAGAATTTAAAGTATATGCAAGTGATGGAAACCAGCCTCGGACTTGATTGGCATTTACAGGATAGGTTGATGATTTCAGCAGAAGGTTTCTTTAAGCGATACAGCCGTATGCCTCTTTCTCTCCGTGACGACATCCCTTTGGCATGTAAAGGAGACGATTATGGCACAGTAGGTAATGAGGCATTGATTCCGACTGCACGAGGACGTGCTTATGGTGTAGAAACCATGTTGCGTTGGCAGATACCGGAGCGCTTCAACTTTGTATCTTCCCTTACTGTCTTCCGCAGTGAATATAACAGCATCGCTTCTGCTTGGGACAACCGTTTCATTCTGAATGTAAGTGGTACGTACAATTTACCACGCCGTTGGAGTATCGGAGGAAAGCTAAGTTATATAGGTGGTGCTCCTTACACTCCTTACGATGAAGAAAAATCCTCACTGGTTGAAGCCTGGAATGCACAGGGGCGTCCGTATTATGATTACTCAAAGTACAATACGGAGCGTCTACCCAATTTCGCCCAACTTGATATTCGTGTAGATAAGTCTTTCTATTTTCATCGCTGCATGGTAGGTTTTTATCTCGATTTGCAGAATATCACAGGAAGTAAGTTGAAGCAGCAGGATGTGATTATGAGTACAGGAGTTATTGAAAACCCGTCTGCACCTGTAGGAGAACAAAGATACAAGATGAAATATCTGAAACAGGAAAGTGGAACGATATTACCGTCGATTGGGGTGACTGTGGAATTTTAGATTTATAATTCCAACGAGCGAGTCAAATACTTACCTATCAGAAAAATAATCCAAAGATTTGTATCAACAATTATTTTTATCACGCAATCGTTTTTCATATGCTTCTTGTCTAACAGCTTCCACTTCAACATCTATTTCCTCTTGTGAGATTTCATCTGTCTTAAAAGCATTCAATAATCGTCTCAACTTAATGCCCCGCGTTTCAACAGCAAGTGCACGGCTCAACTCCAATTTGTCATCGTCAGAAAGTTGTTGAGTTAACTCCAATATCTGATTATAATTCAGACGTATTTTCAATGATACAGTTGTCATACGATTACACATTGATATTACTTATAAACAAAAGTGCAACTATTTATGCAATTATCAAATAAAGATGCAATCATTTTCTAAATGATTATACAAAAATATAATAGCCGGAATAATCTCAAATAAATCATTCCGGCTATTATAATAAAATTAGTAAGTACTCAATTTAGGGCATACCTCTTAATTTGAGCACTATTAAAGTGCTCAAATATAGTTAAGCTAAAAAGTATGCTCTGAATTTAACATTGGCTTGTAGCTAAAGAGATTTTGTCAGGCACCATATTGACATAATCCGGGCACCCATTAAAGATTTTTCTTGAAAAAAATTTCGATGAAGTCCCAAACGAAACTACCGTGAAACTTTACCGTACTGATTACACTGTGATGGATTGCCGCCATCTCCGCACCGGCATCACTGCCATAGTGCAGGAAATTCTTTGGGAATAAATGAAGGTCGTTGACCGCACGAAGATCTATCCATATACGGATAGAAGGCGTGGAAACACTGACCGGATTCTCAGAGTTGACGGAAAGACCGGAGGACTCACCGGTACCCGAAATACCGTCTACTTGAACGGGAACGATTTTTTTACGAGTGTCCTTATACCATTTCTGGAAAATGTTATAAGATACCTTGTTTCTAACACAAAAGGACTGGAGGGACTCACCATGAGAAAAGGTCTCTGTTTGGTACTGAAAGTAAAACCTTTCAAGATCTTCACTACTATACATGATTCTTAGATTTTGTTCGCAGCGAAGATCTGGACTTTTTTGAGTCCTAAATTGAGTGCTTACACTTCTTCTATTGCCATGGTTCTTAGTCAATTATTTTTTCTTTTGTTTTAAATAAGCTTCGTGCAACGGATAATACTTTTTTACAAGCACAACATAAATCACCATCAAACAACTAATCACGCAAAAGAAATATACCCAATGGTCAATAGGTAACCACAACAGTCCTGCTGCTATGAAAAGTTGTAAAACCATATAAACAGAAGAAACCACCACGTGAGGAATCTTCTGTTCATTCGCCATCAACTGGTACAAATGCTTACGATGCGGTAAACCTATGTTCTCATGAAGCATCAACCGGTGAACAATCGTCAAGACACTATCCACACCATATACGGAAAGCAATAGTATCCAACTGAAATCCCCCGTCTCTATGATAAGCTTGCCTATCAGGAAAAGAAGAATAAAGGCAATGCTCACAGAACCCACATCACCCGCAAAGCATTTCGCACTCTTACGGAAATTAAAGAAACAGAATACCCAAACAGAGCAAATCACCGTATAAATAAAATCACTTTCCACAAAAAGGATTATCTCCTCGTTGATTATCGCCAATGAAGTTAATACGACCAGAGAATAACCACCCGTGATACCGTTTATCCCATCCATGAAGTTATAGGCATTGATGATACCCGTGCAAATAATCAGTGCAATGACAATCCACCACCATTCCATGGAGAACAAGCCCCATTGACAGAACATTAATGCCATGCCGGAAAAATGGAAAAGCAATCTCGTTATTTGCCGGGTGGACTTGATATCATCCACAAAGCTGATGAACGTCACCAAAGTCAAGGCAAGCATAAACAAAGGATATTCAAAACCACTCGTCAGAAAGTAGACCAACGCACCGAAATAGAAAATAATGCCACCACCACGCAAAGTAATCTTTGTATGAGAACTACGCTCATTAGGCTTATCAATGATATCACACTTATCAGCCACCCTAAAATAAAAAAGTTCTGCTAAAAATAGCAGAACCAAAACTATCAAATAATACATCATTCGTTTCTGTTTATCAGGTAAAACCAAAATTGAATACAGCCAAACAGGAAAGACACAATGCCTGTCACAGTCAATATGATCCAAAAATATACGCTCATCCTATCTTGAAATTCTCCAATACATTTATCGGTCTCCACCCCAACTCACGTACCGCCTTCTCATTGCTGAAAGTCAGTGACTCAGTAATCTTACTTAATTTCTGAGAATTGACGGGAGCCTTCTTTCCAAAACAATCACCCATCAAAGCCATACATTTAGCCATCCAGTACGGAATTGATAATGGCAGATTCCTATTTAGTTGCCTGCAAATAACAGCTTCAAGTTCTCTGAAAGTAGGCTGATAGCTGTCACATACGTTATAGATACCTCCTTTTTCCACCAACAAAGGAACCAGCCTTGCAATATCCTGCACCATTAATACACTTTTCCGTGTCCGGCTTCCGGCAATACTAAGATATCTCCCGCTACGAATACCATGAATCATAGCTCCTAAATTTCCCGGAGGATTGGGACCGGCAATCAAGGAAGGACGAATGATACCTAAAGTAACATTATGCTCATAGCACCATTTCTGCAAGAATTCTTCTGCAAGGCGTTTACTCATAGCGTATGGAGTAACTCCCTCTAAAGAGTGCTCTTCTGTTATGTTCTCGCCAAAATCACAACCATACACAGCCACGGTAGAAATAAAGATGAAAGCTCGTGGTATTCCTTTCTTCTCCAATGCAGTACAAAGATTCTTTGTACCTTGCAGGTTCACATCAAAGAACACTTGCTTTTCCGCTTCCGTTTTGGGTACAGAATGCGCCTTTCCGGCTGCATGAAGAACAATATCATACCGTACACGCAAATCGGGAATCTCTTTTGCAATATTTACGATATAGTCATCTTGCGGAAGCAAGCCCACAGTTGTAACATCATACATTCCTTCCAAAAGAGGACGCACATTGTTGCCCAAGAACCCAGAGGCTCCTGTGAATAAAAGTTTCATGAAAATTTAAATAGGAAAAATTAATTCAAGTTATCAAAGATGCTTTACCTGCTCAAGACTTTTGGCTAAGCAGTCAAATAGACTCAGTAAATCCTGTCATAACTTCAGTCAAATGCCGATTATCATTACGCAATATAATTGTTGCAAAGTTTACACTTCCATCTGCACCTATAATCGATTACAAAGGTAAGAGTGCTGTTAGCGTCCAATTTTGACGTATCCCCCAAGGAAAGCCGCCACAAGGCGGTTCCCTAATAAATAACGTCAAAAAGGATATTTATTTTTAAGATTTGTTGTTAGTTCAATCCGATTGTCAAGGGTAACAAATGTTCATAATCCCTACGTCCTTTAACAATTTCGCTGAAAAATCTCTTGAAATAATCGAGCACAGACACACCCTGCATCTTGCATGTCGAGATGATGGTATGATATACCGCTGAGACGCGGGCCATTCTGTCACTTCCGAAGAATAACGAGTTCTTACGCTCACTGGCTAAGGGACGGATAAATCGCTCGGCAATGGAATTGTCGATTGAATAAGAGCCGTCATTCAAGTAGGCGAACAGCTGGGTCCAGAAAGTATTCATATAATTTATAGCCTTATCCATTAACTCTCCGCGGGGCGGATGACCGTCACTGAGCAAGACATCAAGCTTACTGCGTAACTTTATGATCATTTCTTTGGTCTTTAAATTATTCCGGCAAGGCTTTGTCTGTTCAGGGGACAACTTACCTTCTTCATACTCACGCTCCAGTTTGTAAAGCTCACCTATTAGCTCCAATATGAATGCGGCATCCTTATCATCACCCTGCTCAAACGCATACTTGAACTTCGCACGGGCATGGGCCATGCAACAGAGATGTTCTATATCGACCAGATGATCATCCAGATACATATAGACATTGTAGCCGTCTGACTGAAGGGCTTTCACCTGACTGTCTCCCAGGATATGCTTCAAGGCATCCCGTCCCCTGGAACCGTCCTCGTAGCAATAGACAACCACTTTGGACAGTCTGTTGACCAGACACCAGATGTATTTCTTCTTATAGCATCCTTCACGCTTTACCCGGCACCAGGTCTCATCACAGTTCACTATGGAATCCTTTTCCAAACAAGTATTCTTAAGATAACCAATCAACCCGCAGAAATGGGCGGAGCCTTTCTCCAGCCAATTGGTCAGGCTCATACGGCTCAAATACATTGACTCATCCGACAATCTGTACATTTCACGATAAAGAGGAGTGTCAAGAACATATTTGTTGAAAGCCAGATAGGCCAGGAAAGAACCGGAGGCGTGCGTTCCCGGAACAACGTCAATGATTTCAGGCTGGCCAATGAAAGGAAAATAGCCTTCGTGGATTTTCCCGTCAGATGTCTTATAGCGGATAACCTCGTAATCATGCTCCACAAGCCTGCTTACCTGCTCGTACGCATATTTACGGAAACGTTTGATGATGATGGCACCTGCGGGCAGCTGGCGGATATCACTGTCGTGACAAACCGTATTGTCGGCACTCATGGTACGGTAAGAAAGTCCCTGACGATAAAGCCGGGCCTCTTTTGACTGGGCTTCCACGTCCTCTTCCCGCGCAGGAGCCCCACCAGTCTGCGGCAAGGAGGATCCGGGAGTACCGTCGAAATCATCCTTGTCACGGGTATGGTCCTCTTCGCTCTCCCGCTTCTTTTTATGGATTCCCTTCTGGCTCTTGCCAACATAAAGGTTCTTGTTACGGACTTTCAGCTGCTCCTCCAAAGCTGTTATTTTAGACAACAGATTACTGTTCAGCTGTTTATAATCGTCCAGCTGTTTTTCAGCTGCCATGGCGGCTCTCTGCAAAGACAACAGTTCGTCAACCTTGGACAACAGTTCGTCTATCCGGGCCTCGTCACGCCGGATGCGTTCAGCGTCCCGCTCACGGGCAGCCACCAGCTCTATTATCATTTTTGATTTTTCGTCAGGCATCATATCTGAATATGGGTCTTCAAAAGGTTCAGGAGTCTCCTCCCGTTCCTTCAGCTTCCTTGCGGAAGAAAGCAGTTGCATTCTTTCAAACTCATTCATATCCAGTATCTTTGTTGATTCAAAGATACAAAAAAACAATGAAATAAAAGAATGTTTTCCCTACTTTTTACTTGTTAATTATTTGATTCTCAATTTTTTAACAACAGGAAATTCCAACAAGAGAATGACATCCTGCCAATGGATTGAGTAAATCTTCTCATCACCATCATAGGTTACCTGCATAAACTTGTATTCGGGTCGGAAACGTCTCTCAAACATGCTGCAAGACCGTCGGTCATAGCTGAACAAACGCACCAGACGTAAATCTTTGGACATCACGATAAAGATATCGCCATCCTCCGGTTCACGATCCAGCTGTTGATGGATGATGGATAAAACCTTGTCATATTTACAGCGCATATCGTGGAAATCAAGGACAAGGAAAAAGCGGTTGAGTCCTGTTATATTCAACATAAGCCCTCCAGGTTCCCTACCAGGCTTTTCAAACCTTCGTAGCTTAAATTTTTCTGACTGATATGAACACCGTTGCTCATGCGGATATCAACCAGGATACGGAGTCCCGTATTAGGAACAGCAGGTGCATCGACTATCGGATTCTGACGCAAAAACGGAGCAGATGTGTACACCGAATCCAAATCACCGGGAGGAGCTCCCTGGACTTGGACGGGGACTGTCTTTTTGCGGGTATCCTTGTACCATTTTGCAAATAGGTTATAAGGAACTTTGTTGGACAAACAGAATTGCTCTATGGAAACTCCGCAGGGAACGCCTTCCAATTTATAACGGACAAACAGACGTTCAAAATCATTGTAACTATACATATACTTTGCTTTTTGATTTAACGAAAGCAAAGTTCCGAGTTTTGTGGAGCATAAGCAATACGTCATTTTTGGACGCTAACGTTCCTTACTTTCAGCGCACAATTTCAATAGCTTATCATAGATTTCCAAATAAGCTCCTCCACAAGAATCTGCACTGAATAGTTCTTTGGCACGTTTTTGCGCATGTGCTCCGTTAAAAAGGACGGAAATCTCCTCCCGTTCCTTCAGCTCCTTGCGAAAGAAAGCAATTTCATTCTTTTCAAGCTCATTCATATTCAGCATCTTAGTTGATTCAAAGATACAAAAAACATGAAACAAGAGAATAATTTTGTCACTTTTCTCTTGTTCTCGATCTGATTATCAATCTTTTAACAACCAAGGATTCTAACAAGAGAATGACATTCCGCCAATTGATTGAATAAATCCTTTCATCGCCACTATAGATTATATGCATAAACTTGTATTCGGGTCTGAAACGTCTCTCAAACATGCTGTAAGACATTTGATCATAACTGAACAAACGAACCAGACGTAAATCTTTAGACATCACAATAAAGACATCACCATTTTCAGGTTCAAGATTCAACTGCTGATGGATTATGGATACAGGTATAGGCATTTAGACCGTAATATTTAACTTCTTGTATTATAGTTTAATAGGTTCAGAAGACATCAGTCTTCGGATAAGCGCATCGAAGATTGTGTCCATGTTGTTGCGGTGGCTGTACCTAAAATGGTACTCGTCCAAATAGCCTTGAAGTTGTTCTTTGCTATAATGATGGTGTATGCCGCGCAGCCACCCCTTGATATTTATGATGTGTATATGCATATCCGGAAAGTTGCTACCTTTTTCTGACTTGCGTTGTGTAAGATTGGGATAGTCTTTCTTTATTGGCAGATAACCATTCCACTCGTCAGTTATGATTTCAGCATCTTTGAGATATGCTCATCGAACAGTGTTCTTAACGATTCAGAAGAAGCGTCATCAATGACTTTTGCATAGGCACGTCCTACACCTTTGTTAGGCAGGACTTCCAACGCCACTTGCACGAGTTTTTTCTTTCCGTGGGAGCGTCCTCGTCTGATTGAAATCTATTATAGAACTTTATTGAATTCACGCCTAAAAATATGTCTCTTGTATTCATGGTGCAAAGTTAGCACCTTTTATTAAATTAGTGCGGCCTAAACGCCTATACCTATTTCTTTAAGTTCAGGCACATCCTTAGTCATATTCACCATATAGTCGCTCGCACACATCCTCAAGCCCATAATCTTGACATCGTATTGTTTCTCTAAAATAGGCTCACATTGTTTCCTAGGAAACCAAACACCCCAGTAAATAATAGTTTATCGAACATACAATTCGTTATTTTATATACTTCTTAAAAGCCTTCACACCACTACAGAGCAAACAAAATAGACTGCGCGGAATTGACAAGCCCTGTTCTTCCCTATAAATGTGCCAATACCATTTGTAAACTTTGCTTTTCTGAGCTGAAACAGATTTATTTGAGATTCTATATAAAGCTTCAACGGTGTCTGTATTCAACGCAAAGAATCCCTTTTTTAAAATGTCAAGCCAGAAATTATAATCCTCATGCCCAATTTTCTTCTGACGTATTTCTGCTACAATTGACCTATCAACCATACATGTTAAGTTTCCCAAGCAATTACCCCTTAGAAGTAGATCATATTCAACTCTATGAGATGCTATAATTGCATCGTTATGTTTTTTCCCGTCTTTGTCTATTTTGAAATAATTAGAAAAAACAATAGCTGGATGATCATTTTCAAAAATAGAAACCTGCCTCTCAAGTTTTGTTGGCAACCATAGGTCATCACAATCTAAAAAAGCCAGATATTGCCCCTTTGCAGCATCAATGCCAATGTTTCGAGGCACTGCGGGTGATCCAGATTTTTTTTCTGTTTTTAAATATCTTATTCTATGATCTTGATTAGAAAAACTCTTGATAATAGATGCCGATGAATCTGTCGAACCATCATCAACAATAAACATTTCCCAATTAGTATAAGTCTGTTGTATAACTGAATTTATGCAACCTGACAGATACTTTTCTCCATTATGACAAGGCGTAACTACTGTCACTAATGGTTTTTCAATAATAACTTCTAATAATTCAGACATTACAATGATTCCTTACTTCCGAAATTTTTAAACAATAAATTAGATGAGCACCAGCTTTTCATAATAAATCAGATAACTACCTGTAAGTCGTCAATTTAGGGTATGCTCCAAAAGTTGAGCACTTTTACAGTACCCAAAACTGGATATGTTAAACTTCAAATTAATTGATTTATTAACTATTGGCTAAAAGTCAAGCCGATTGATTGTGGTGAAAGTTGATGCTTTTGTAAGTATTCAATTTAGGGTATCCCTTTCGAAAGGGCACTTTGACTACCTATTTTCCTTGAATCCCTTTATAAACCAATTAAGAATATGGATTCTATAATGAAAGTTATCCCTTTTCTTTACCCTAAAAAGAATCTGATAGACAATATAAAATACTCCCCAAAACTTGCCATACAACATTTTTGCAATCCATCCTCGGTTAATCCAATATTCAGGGGTATAACCTTTAAACCATAAACTTCCTTCTGTAGAGATTCTAGCAATATTATCGGAAGGTATATATTTAATCTGAACTCTTTTTTTTAAACAATCAAGTAAAAACTTATTCTCTTCTCCACAACCATTACCTGTACCACTTCCCATCTTTATATTGAAAGGAGTAGAACGAATTAAATTATTGTTTCTAAAAGCAATTTGAACACTAGCTATTCTACCTGCATTCCATTTATTAACATTATATTCCTTATCAGAAAATGTTATCTCATCAAAATCCAATTTAAAAGCAATAATATCACAATTAGGATGACTCGTAAAGCCTTGAACTATCGTAGTTTCATAATTACTATCTAAAACTTCATCATCGTCACATATTAAACACAAATCAGCAGTTGCATTGTATATAGCCATATTACGACTCCTGGACAAACCTCTCTCAGTTGTATTAATGAATTTCACATGACATGTTTTATCCTGAGTATTTTGAAAATCAAATTCATGAATTTCATCTTTATCACATTGATTAACTACTACTGCATCAGTTTGTATATTTGAGCGTTTTACTATAGAAAAATCGCTTTGATTCATACAAGCAACTAATACTTGAACTTTCATACAATTATTTGTTTTCTATCAATTTCACATACTCTGTAACAAAATTTTTCTCACTGAAGATTTTCTCTGCCTTCTCTCTGTTTGCAATTCCTATTTTAATCCTTGTTTCCTGAGGCATACTAATAATTTTCATAATCGCCTCCGCAATATCCTCTGGTTTTTGGGGATCAAACAAGAATCCATTTATATTATCATCTATAAGCACAGGGTTATCACAAACATTACTACATATAACAGGTAATCCCGAACTCATAGCTTCACATAAAGCATTAGGAAACCCTTCATAAAGCGAAGGCAAACAGAATGCATCTGCTTGACGATAGTATTCTTCAATATTGCTAGCAGAATGATGAAAAATTAAACGATCTCCTATGCCATACTCATTGACTAAATTTATATGCTCTTGTTTATTCCCCCCCCCATCTTCACCATACCAATCCACAATAAAGGGTGGTTTGCTATTTTTTAATAATTTTATAGCTTCAATAAAAGTTGGAACATTTTTTTGAGTTGAATGTCGAGCGACTACTATAAAACGAAAAATACTATTATGTACGAAATTCGAGGATGGATGAAATTTTTCAATATCAATGAAATTAGTTATAGTGTATGTCTTCGAAGCCAAATTAGGACAATTGGTTCTTAAAAAATCTGTTTGACTATGAGAATTTGCTACAATAGAATTGACAAATCTAAATAAGAAAAAACGCACTTCATCTTTAAAAGTTAAATCCTGTGTAGTATTTAAAGATGGTTTTAATAGCTTAATTAGTGAGGCAATAATAGCTGGTCCTTCTGAATAAGCAATTATTGTATCAAAATTGTACTTCGAAACTACTCTCCACGTATTTTGTATCTTATTTATATAATTGTTCTTCTTTAATTCTACCTTTATTAGTTCAATATTATTTTTAATAAGAACATTCTCATAAAAATAGTTAGGATGATAACAGAATACGCGAACTTTATATCCATTCTTATTAAGCAGAACGGCTAGATATGTTATTTGTCTTTCAGCCCCGCCCGAACCAAGTTCATCTATATAGCATAAAACATTTTTCATTTTCTATTAGTTTTACTATTTATCTCTGTTCTTTCAATAAAACTAAAAATTAACATAATAAAGCACATGTAATAGACTTGATAAGTAAAGTACTCTTTAAACTCACCTACGAACCATATTAGTGCAACTACAAGAATCAATAACTTGTTTGTTTTAATTTTCGAGTATTTATATATTTTATAAAAAAAAGAGAATAGCAAATAATAATTAATAATGCTTATCACAAACCCCATGGCAGCATAGTTTCGCAGGAAAGCACCATCACAATTCACTATAATATTGGCACCAGAAACTCCACTTGTAATACCAGTACCAATAATTGTATAAATCGAAAGTGGTGGAATTTGATTTTCATCGTTAGCTCCTATATATATCTCAAAGTATGACTCATATAATCCATTCTCAAAAAGAATAAACAGACGATTAAAATTAACCCGAAAAAACTCTCCGTAATCAAAATTAGAGAAAGAGATTACAACTAAAAAAACTCCTGTTAAAAATATAATACTAAAGAAAAGATTCCGTCTATTTTTATTCGCTTTATTGAACAAAAAAAATAAAATACAAATTAAAGCTACCAGAAATCCAGTTCTAGATAAAAGAACAGACGAAACTGATATCAATAAAAAAAAAACTAGGTTAACAATATTGCTATTTCTAAACAAGAAATAACATGCTGCAATTTGAGATAATGCCAATTGCATACTACCTAATGATGTAAAACATTTAAACCCTAAATGATAGCCAGAAGCTATCATGTTGTCCATTCTGCCTGCTTCTGAGAATGCCGAATCCGAATTAAGAATTATTAAGGTTGAATTAATTTCAGGAATTAAAGTTCCCAATAATATGATTAATGATTGCATAAGTCCAACAGTTCGAAGGACCCACATCAAATCATCCAAATCCCTAAATATACGCTTTCCTGAATAATAAAAAAGAGGAAGTACAATAAACATGTTTATGTAATCATTGGTAGATTCATGAGACGTGCCTTTTCCATGTCCGAAAAGTTCCAAAATCATAATTACATAAATAGTCAAAAAAACGTTCCATATAGAATAATTGCTTACTAATTTATCAGATATACTTGTTTTTGGATGCAATACTTTTGCACCGAAAATAAAAGCATATATAAAACCTAAAACTACAACACATCTATAAGACAGAAATATTTGCGGTAATCCTGGGATTTGAAATGTGTAAATAAACAAAAATACTGCTATAGAAAGCAGTATTCTATGTAAAATATTGTTCATAACTAAATAAAACTTTATGGAAACCCAAAACGACTTCCATAAAGCTATTTAACAATATTGTGTATTGAATTCTTTAATCTTCTCAAGAATATAATTCAGCTCTTCATCTGAAATTGTCTGATGGAGCGGCAAATTCAACGTGTGATCAGCTGCATAATCAGCATTAGGAAAATTACCAGTAACACCATAACCAGGAACACGATGCAGAGGATAATAACGATAAGTGGTATAAATGCCATTTTCACGCAGGAACTTTGCTAACTGATCACGCATACCATTCTTAATCTGAATATGATAGAAGTAGTATGATGACTCTACATATTCAGGTAATGTAGGAGGAAGCTCAATCCAAGAGAACTGCTTAAGATTCTCATCGTAGAAGTCTGCGACATATTTACGTTTTTCCATATACATCGGTAACTTCTTCAGCTGCTCAAGGGCCATTGTTGCAGTGATATCATTCATGATAGCACGATGACCGAAGCTTGAGATATCAAACTCCCACCACTTCTGTGCTACGCTATTTTCATAACCACTTTTGGTTTCAAGGCCGAAATAGAGCCAGCGGTCAGCCTTTTTGCGAAGTTCAGGTGTGTTAAAGTAAAGCATAGCGCCATCACCGCAAACAAGTATCTTCATAGCATCGAATGACCACATACCCATATCTCCAAAGGTACCAACAGCTTTGCCCTTATAACGAGTGCAAACACCTGCTGCTGCGTCCTCAATTACCTTAAGGTTATACTTCTTGACAAGTGTCATGATTCCATCCAAATCACCAGGTACACCACCATAGTGAAGCAAAAGGATTGCTTTTGTCTTAGGGGTAATCATCTTCTCAATATCTTCTGGACGAGCATTGAGAGTACGGGGATCCACATCACACAAAACGAGTTTGGCACCATGGGCACAAACTGCGTTGCCTGCTCCTATAAAACTGATAGAAGGGACTATCACCTCATCACCTGGCTGAATGTCCAGCAGGTGCATTGAAGAGAATAGACCTTCACTGCAGCAATTGGTAGTGAGAAGTAGTTCCTTAGGGCATCCAAGATGCTCTGCATACTTCTCTTCAAATTCAGCAACTC
>OHDS01000775.1_pt1 | contig 14860 bp, 11 predicted proteins | sample 1567031 | NCBI WGS metagenome assembly OHDS01 (sample SAMEA3879503, study PRJEB24766) | human gut metagenome | biome: human-associated habitat; feature: feces | place: USA | collected 1985/1987
CGTCGGCACCGAGGGAGAGGCTCTTGAGCTCCTGGTCGTAGCGGTTGCCGTCGTTGCCGCCATAGACGGCCACGCTCGACACGCCGTCGAGATGGTAGGCGAAGCCCTGCATGGCCTGGTCGATCTGCTGGGCCAGCTCGCGCGTCGGCGACATGATGACGCAGTTGATGGCGTCGGCAGGATAGCCGCCGTCGGCCAGCTTGGAGAGGATGGGGAGCAGGTAGGCTGCCGTCTTGCCCGTGCCGGTCTGGGCGACACCCAGAATGTCGCGGCCTTCGAGGATGTGGGGGATGCAGCTTTCCTGTATGGGAGTGCACGTCTCGAACTGCATGTCGTCCAAGGCGTCGAGCACATAATCGTTCAAATCTAATTCGTCAAAATACATCTTTTCTGAAAGATAAAAATGGTGAGTGATACTACCTTGGCGCGTGCCTATAGCAGAAATAGGCTATGAAGGCAAAGATAAGGTTCGGAATCCATGCGGCCAGCACGGGGGGCGTGCCGGCATTGATGGCAAAGGTCGAGGAGACGGTCTGGAGCATGATGTAGCCGAAGCTCAGGCCCAGGCCGATACCCAGATAGAGGCCCATTCCTCCCTTTCGCTTTCGCGCCGAGAGCGAGAGTCCGATGATGGTGAGGATGAAGGAGGAGAAGGACATGGCGATGCGCTTGTGGAACTCCACCTCGTACTGCACGACATTGCCCGAACCGCGGCTCGTCTGCTTGGAGATGTAGTCGAGGAGCTCGGGCGAGGTGAAGGTCTCCTGCTGGCCCTTGGAATAGACCAGGTCGGTGGGCTCCATGAGGATGACCGTGTCCTTGACGTCGCCGGTGACGATCCGCTCGCGCAGGCCGACCAGCGTGCGCGTCTTCCAGTTGGTGGCCTTCCAGTGGTACTTCGCGTCGGCGATCGTGTCGTACTGGATCTCCATGGCCGTCATGTGGCTGACCAGCTTCTTGCCCTCAAACTTGTCGAGGGAGAAGCCGTAGCCGCGCTTGTAGCGGTCGTCGTAGTGCTGGATGTAGGCCACCGTGCCCTTGCCCACCTGCAGCTGGACGTTCTCCGCCGAAGTGTTCTTCTTGGAGTTGCGGTAGAGCGACTCGAAGTTTTGGCGGATGACCGTGCCGTGGGGGATGACGAAGCTGTTGAGGTAGAAGGTGACGCTGGCGATGAGCACGCACGAGATCATGTAGGGGCGCATCAGCCGCCGGAAGGAGACGCCCGAGGAGAGCATTGCGATGATCTCGGAGTTGCCGGCCAACTTCGAGGTGAAGAAGATGACGGCAATGAACACGAAGAGCGGGGAGAAGAGGTTGGAGTAGTAGGGGATGAAGTTGGCGTAGTAGTCGAAGACGATGGCACGCCAGGGCGCATGGTACTTCGTAAACTTCGAGAGGTTCTCGTTGAAGTCGAAGACCAGGGCGATGGAGATGATCAGCACGATGGAGAATATGTAGGTGCCGATAAACTTCCGGATGATGTACCAGTCGAGACGACCGAAAAGGTGCTTGGGCGACAACTTGCGCAGCACACGCGCCACCCTGGCCCCCGCCCGGCGAATCGTCTCGGGCTGGGGCATCCTGCGCCTCATCTTGTCTATGGTTTCTCCCATCTGCATGTCGAAAAATTTGTTTTTAAAGTCTGTCCTGCGAACGTAAAGGAGCCGGGCCTATATCCTCCGCCCGAGCTGGTCGATGACGGAAGACTTCCACTGGGTGAAGTCGCCCTGGAGGATGTGGGCCCTGGCGTCGGTGACGAGCCGCAGATAGAAGGCGAGGTTGTGGATGCTGGCTATCTGCATCGCCAGCAGCTCGCCCGCCTTGAAGAGATGGTGGAGGTAGGCCTTGGAGGTAATGCGGTCGATCTCGCAGCCCGTGGGGTCGAGGGGCGAGAAGTCGGCCTCCCACTTCTTGTTGCGCATGTTCATCGTGCCCTCGTAGGAGAAGAGCATGGCGTTGCGGCCGTTGCGCGTAGGCATCACGCAGTCGAACATATCAACACCGCGGGCGATGCCCTCCAGCAGGTTCTGGGGCGTGCCCACACCCATGAGGTAGCGCGGCTTGTCCTTGGGCAGGATGGCGTTGACGACCTCGATCATCTCGTACATCACCTCGGTGGGCTCGCCCACGGCCAGTCCGCCAATGGCATTGCCCTCGGCGCCCTTGTCGGCGACGTACTTAGCCGCCTCGCTCCGCAGGTCGGGATAGGTGCACCCCTGGACGATGGGAAAGAGGGCCTGGGGGTAGCCGTAGAGGGGCTCGGTCTCGCGGAAACGCTTGAAGCAGCGGTCGAGCCAGCGCTGGGTAAGCCCAAGGCTGTTCTTGGCGTAGGCGTAGTCGCTCTTGCCCGGCGGACACTCGTCGAGCGCCATGATGATGTCGGCACCGATGACGCGCTCGATGTCCATCACGCGCTCGGGGGTGAAGATGTGCTTCGAACCGTCTATGTGGGATCGAAACTCGCAGCCCTCCTCCGTGAGCTTGCGGATGCCCGTGAGGGAGAAGACCTGGAAGCCGCCGGAGTCGGTGAGGATCGGGCGGTCCCAGCCGTTGAAGCGATGGAGGCCACCAGCGGCCCGGAGCACCTCGCAGCCGGGGCGGAGGTAGAGGTGGTAGGTGTTGCCCAGGATGATCTGGGCCTTCACCTGCTCCTGGAGTTCGCGGAAGTGGACTCCCTTCACGCTGCCCACCGTGCCCACGGGCATGAAGATGGGGGTGAGGATCTCGCCATGGGCCGTCTGGATGCGACCGGCCCGCGCGTCGCTATAGGCGTCGGTATACTGCAGTTCGAACGTCATTGGCCCTTCTCCTCCTTTTGATCCGTAGTCTCCTCGACGACGAGCTGGACGGGGTGGGCCACCAGTTCGTCGGTGAGGGCGAAGTCCCACACCTGCTGCACGTTCTCCACATAGTGGAAGGTGACGCCCTTGCGATAGATCTCGGGGATCTCCTCCACGTCGCGCTGATTCTCGGCACACATCACGATGTCGGTGATGCCGGCACGCTTGGCGGCGAGGATCTTCTCCTTGATGCCGCCGACGGGCAGCACCTTGCCGCGCAGCGTGATTTCGCCCGTCATGGCCGTGTTTTTGCGCACCTTGCGCTGGGTCAGCGCCGAGGCCAGGGAGGTGGCGATGGTGATGCCCGCAGAAGGGCCGTCCTTGGGCGTGGCGCCCTCCGGCACGTGGATATGGATGTTCCACTGGTCGAAGAGGCGGTAGTCAACGCCCAGGGCGTCGATATGGGCCTTGACGTACTCCAGGGCGATGACGGCGCTCTCCTTCATCACGTCGCCAAGATTGCCCGTGAGCGTCAGTTTGCCGGCCTTGCCCTTGGAGAGCGAGGTCTCGATGAAGAGGATCTCGCCGCCCACGCTGGTCCAGGCCAGGCCCGTCACTACGCCCGCGTAGTCGTTGCCCTGGTAGATGTCGCGGTAGAAGGGCGGTTTGCCCAGCAGGCCCGGCAGCATGTCGGGGGTGATCTTGTTGGAGGGCAGCTGGCCGTCGGTGGCCTGGCGGAAGGCGAGCTTGCGCAGCGCCTTGTTGATCTGCTTCTCCAGCTGGCGCACACCGCTCTCGCGGGTGTAGTTTTCGATGACCTTCTCCAGGGAGGCCTTCGTAAACTTCAGCTTGGGCTCCACCTGGTCGAGACCCGTGTTCTCCAGTTCGCGGGGGACGAGGTGGCGCTTGGCGATCTCTATCTTCTCCTCGGTGATGTAGCCGCTAACGGGAATCACCTCCATACGGTCCAGCAGCGGACGGGGGATGGTGTTGAGGTCGTTGGCCGTGGCGATGAAGAGCACCTTGGAGAGGTCGTAGTCGGTGTCGAGGTAGTTGTCGTGGAAGGCGTTGTTCTGCTCCGGGTCGAGCACCTCCAGAAGGGCCGACGCGGGGTCGCCATTGACGGTGTTCTGCGTCACCTTGTCGATCTCGTCGAGGATGAAGACGGGGTTGGAGGAGCCAGCCTTGAGGATGCTCTTGATGATGCGTCCGGGCATGGCGCCGATATAGGTGCGGCGGTGGCCGCGCACCTCAGCCTCGTCGTGGAGGCCGCCCAGCGAGACGCGGACGTATTTTCTGCCCATGGCCTCGGCAACGCTCTTGCCCAGCGAGGTCTTGCCGACGCCCGGAGGACCGTAGAGGCAGAGGATGGGGGACTTCAGGTCGCCACGGAGGCGGAGCACGGCCATGTACTCCAAGATGCGCTCCTTCACCTTCTCCATGCCGTAGTGGTTGCGGTCGAGGACGCGCTGCGCACGCTTCAGGTCAAGGCGGTCCTTGGTATATACGCCCCACGGCAGCGAGACGAGCGTCTGCAGGTAGTTGAGCAGGACACTGTAGTCGGGCGACTGGGGATTGATATTGTCGAGCTTGGCGAGCTCCTTGGCAAAGAGCTTGCTCACCTCATCGGGCCAGGGCTTGAGGAAGGCCTTCTTCTTGAGCTCCCTCTTGTCCTCAGACTCGCCGCTGTCGCCCAGCTCCTCGCGGATGTTCTTGATCTGCTGGTGGAGGAAGTACTCCTTCTGCTGCTCGTCGATGTCGGCGCGCGTCTTGTTCTGGATGTTCTTCTTGATGTGCAAGAACTGGGTTTCGCGGTTGAGGACCTTCAACAACTTGAACAGTCGCAGCTTCATGTTGTCCTCCTCCAGCAGCATGATCTTGTCGTAAATGTTGCTGACGATGTTGGAGGCGACGAAATTGACGATGGAGAGGTGGTTGCTGATGTTCTGCAGGGCGACCATCGCCTCGTTGGGGATGTCGTCGTTCATCTTCACATAGATCTCGACGCCCTGGCGCAGGCCTTCCACGGCCGCGGCAAACTCCTTGTCGTCTTCTGCGGGGAAGACCTCAGGGATCATCTCCGTCTCGGCGGTGAAGAAGTTGTTGGCGTCGTCGAGCGACTTGAGACGGCAGCGCGCCGAGGCGATCACGATGGCCGAATGCTCATTGTTGGATCCAGGCACCTCAAACTCCTTGACGAGCTTGGCATAGACGCCCACTTCGAAGAGGTCCTCCTGGATGGGGTAGTCCACGCTGGCGTCTTTCTGTGCGAAGACGGCAAAGGTCTGGTCGGGATGATCGCGGAGGTAATCCAGCAGCTTCAAACTCGGCTGGCGCCCGATGAGGATCGGGGTCATGACGCCGGGGAAGGGGATCAGATTGCGGGTGATGAGGACGGGGATGGGACCATCCACGGAACCGACCTCCTTGGCCAGCGCCGAGGGGTCGCCGTCGTAGTCCGACAACATCATCCGTATCGTTGTATTTTGCTTCATTATCTTATTGTCTTCTGTGTTTTGGCGTGCAAAGGTACAAAGAAAATTCCTATTTCATGGAAAAATCCGTGCGAAACCTTGACTTTGCCCGCACAATGCGGCATTAGGTTGGCCGCAAGGCAGGCAATGGGGTGGCTGCAAGCGCGGGCGACAGGCTGGCCGCACGCGTGGGACAGGATCTACAAGGCAGGCGATGGGCTCAGACTAAAGTCTGATCACCTGCTTCACGCCCTTGACCGTGCGCAGCTTCTTGATCAGCAGGTTGAGCTTCGACTTGTCGTCGAGCTGCACGACAAGATTGCCCGAGAACAGGCCGTCATGGGAGTCGATATTGATGGATCGCATCACGATCTTCTCGTCCTTGCTGATGATGTTGGTGATGTTGCTGACGATGCCGATGTCGTCGTTGCCGATGACGCGCAGCGTGATGTCGTAGTGGGAACTGCCCTTGCCGCTCCACTGCGCACGGACGATGCGGTAGCCGAAGCGGCGCTGCATCTCGGCGGCGTTGGGGCAATCGGCACGGTGGATCTTGATGCCGCCATTGACGGTGACGAAGCCAAACACCTTGTCGCCATAGATGGGGTGGCAGCAGCGGGCGAGCGAGAAGTCGATGCCCTTGAGGCTCTTGTCGATGATGAGCACATCGTCGTTCTTCTTGGCCTCGGTGGTGGCGGGGTGGGCATACTCGAAGTTTTCCGCGCTCTCGGCCTCGCGCTCCTTGACCTGGCTCTGGTCGACCAGGGCCTGGTATTCGTCGAGGACGCGGGAGGGGTCGAGGCGGCCTTCGGCGATCTGGTGGTAGAAGTCGCTCTGCTCCTTGAAGCCCATCTTGCGGATGAGGTGGGCGACGGTGGCCTCGTCGTAGTCGAGCTTCTTGTTCTTGAGGCGGCGCTCCAGCAGCTCCTTGGCGTAGAGGCCCTGCTTCTGACGTGTCTCCTTGAGCGAGAGGCGCAACTTGGCGCGGGCACGGGAGGTGACGAGGATGCGCAGCCACTCCGGCTTCGGAGTCTGGTTGCTGGCCGTCAGGATCTCGACCGTGTCGCCACTGTGGAGGGGCGTGCGGAAGGAGACATTCTTGCCGTTGACCTTGCCGCCGACGCAGGTGTCGCCGACGCGCGAGTGGATATGGTAGGCGAAGTCGAGCACGGTGGCTCCCTTGGGAAACTTCAGCAGGTCGCCCTTCGGGGTGAAGGCATAGACCTCGTCCTCGTAGAGATCGAGCTTGAACTGGTCCATCACCTCCAGGTTGTCGCCTGCCTCCAGGGCGGTGCGGATCGAGGCGAGCCACTCCTCCATGCCGCCGCCGTCGGCCTTCACGCCCTTGTAGCGCCAGTGGGCAGCGAGGCCGTGCTCGGCCACCTCGTCCATGCGCTCGGTGCGGATCTGCACCTCCACCCACTTCTGCTCAGGACCGAGCACGGTAATGTGGAGACACTCGTAGCCATTGGACTTCGGCACGCTGATCCAGTCGCGCAGGCGCTTCGGGTTGGGCTGGTACATGTCGGTGACGATGGAGTAGGCCTGCCAACACTGCATCTTCTCCTTCTCCAGCGGGGAGTCGAGGATGATGCGGATGGCAAAGAGGTCGTAGATGCCATCGACGCCACACTTCTGCTTCTTCATCTTCTGCCAAATGGAGTGGATCGACTTGGTGCGGCCCTTGATATGAAATTTGAGTCCGGCCTCGGTGAGGTGTTTGCTCACCGGACCGATGAAGCGCTCGATGTAGGCGTCGCGGGAGCGCTTCGTGGCGTTGAGTTTCTCCTTGATCAGATAGTAGGCGTCGTGCTCGAGATACTTCAGCGAGAGGTCCTCCAGCTCGCTCTTGAGCTGGTAGAGGCCCAGTTTGTGGGCCAAGGGGGCGTAGAGGTAACTGGCCTCCTCGGCCACCTCGTGCTGCGCCTCCTTGTTGGGCGTGTCGCGTATCTGGCGCATCAGGCAGACGCGGTCGGCGATCATGATGAGCACCACGCGCATGTCCTCGGCGAAGGAGAGGAGCAGGTTGCGGAAGTTCTCGCTCTCCACGATGGGAGTCTTGCTGTAGAGCTCCTGGACGCGGACGAGGCCCTGGAGGATCGTCGCCACGCCCTCGCCGAAGTCCTTGCGCGCCAACGTCGTGTCATAGTGGCCGCGAAGCACGCTCTCGTAGAGCATGATGGCCAGCAGACTGTCACGGCGCAGGCCGATGTCGCCGACGGCCACCTTCGCCGTCATCAAAGCCTTGAGGACGGGATTGAGGCCGAAGCGGTCGCGCTCGATGTGGCGAGCCTCGATCTCAGAATGGATATGGGTGCGCAGACGCTCCACGTCAGTACCGCTCAGGGTGTCGTTGAGCATCTCGTGAATCTCCTTAGTAAGTGCCTCGCAGGCGTGCTTTTCTTCCTCGGTGAAAACGAATTTTTCTTCCATTGGCTGACGTTGCTTTGATGAATGATGCTACAAAGTTACGAAATTTCATCTGAATATTTCCCGATTTAAGAAAAAGTAAGTATATTTGTGCATTGGTTAGAGGACAACAAATAGACCACCTTATTTATAATATTAATATCGCAAAAGGATATGCTGACACAACAAGACTTGCAACAGATTGCTGCCAAGGGCATTGCCGAAGAGCAGCTGCAGAAGCAGATGGATGATTTCAAGCGCGGATTCCCCTTTCTGAGGCTCGACTCCGCAGCCACCGTGGGTCATGGCATCCTGGCACCGACGGACGCCGAGCGCGAGGAGTACATCCGCCAGTGGGACGCCTACAAGGCCGGGAAGCACCGGGTGACGAAGTTTGTACCCGCCTCGGGCGCTGCCAGCCGCATGTTCAAGAATTTGTTCGCCTTCCTCGACGCCGACTACGACGCCCCGCAGACGAGTTTCGAACACGAGTTTTTCGACCACATCCACCAGTTTGCCTTCTTCTCCGAGCTCGACGCTGCCTGCCTGAAGAATGAGGGCAAGGGAATCGACGACCTGCTGGCCGCGGGAGGACACAAGGCCGTCGTGGCCAACCTGCTGGAGGAGCGCGGCCTCAACTACGGCCAACTGCCGAAGGGCTTGCTCCGCTTCCACCGCTATGAGGACGGGGCGCGCACGGCCATGGAGGAGCACCTCGTGGAGGGCGCACGCTACGCCAGCACCAACGGCGAGGCCCACATCCACTTCACCGTCTCGCACGAGCACCTGCCTTTGTTCAAGGCGGAGGTGAAGAAGCGGGTAGGGAAGTATGCGGAGAAGTACCAGGTGCGCTACGACATCTCCTTCTCGGAGCAGAAACCGAGCACGGACACCGTGGCGGCCAATCCCGACAACTCGCTCTTCCGCAACGAAGACGGGTCGCTTTTGTTCAGACCAGGTGGACACGGCGCGCTCATCGAGAACCTCAACGACCTGGAGGCCGACGTGGTCTTCATCAAGAACATCGACAACGTGGTGCCCGACCAGTTGAAGGAGGACACCGTCACCTACAAGGCGCTGCTGGGTGGCGTCCTCGTGACGCTGCAGGAGCGCGTCTTCGACTATCTTAGATTGCTCGACGAGGCAACGCCGACGAAGGAGAAACTGGCCGAGATGGAAGACTTCCTGGAGCACACGCTCTGGTGTTTGCCGCCGAAGGAGAAGGCGGGATGGAGCGACCAGGAGCGTGCCGACTACCTGCACCGCAAGTTACACCGACCGATCCGCGTCTGTGGTATGGTGAAGAATGTGGGTGAGCCCGGCGGAGGCCCGTTCCTCGCCTACAACCAGGACGGCACGGTGAGCCTGCAGATCCTGGAGTCGAGCCAAATCGACAAGGCCAACGAGGCCTACCAGCGGATGTTCTCCGAGGGTACGCATTTCAATCCCGTGGACCTCGTCTGTGGCATCATCGACTACAAGGGCGAGGCGTTCGACCTCCCGAAGTTTGTGGATCCCTCCACGGGCTTCATCAGCACGAAGAGCAAGAACGGACGCGAACTAAAGGCCCTGGAGCTCCCGGGACTGTGGAATGGCGCGATGAGCGACTGGAACACGGTCTTCGTCGAAGTGCCGCTCTCTACGTTCAATCCCGTCAAGACGGTCAACGACCTGCTCCGCGAGCAGCATCAGTAGGCCAAGGCCTGGCCAGCCAACCATATTCATGGGAGGTACGGTCTGCCTACGACAACGGTAGGCAGAGGGCCTGGCCAAGACGCTCGATGGATCTACCTAATATAGGTATAAATACAAGCACAAGTATAAGCACGAATATAAGTACAAGAAAAAGTACAAGAGAAATACAAGTACAAGAAAAGCCGCTGAATGGTCAGCGGCTTTTCTCGTTATAATGCAATTTACTTGCGATGGTTCGTTTTCTTGATTATCCGAAGTTATCGTACATGATGCTCTCCGGCTCCACACCGAGACTGTCGAGATAGTCGGTGACGGTCTTGATGAGCATGGGAGGACCGCAGAGGTAGTACTCGCAATCCTCGGGAGCGTCGTGATCCTTCAGATAGGTGTCGCGGATGCAGTTGACGGCGAAGCCCGTGTAGTACTTCACACCCAGCTCGTCGGCCTTCGGATCCTGACGGTCGAGGGAGAGGTGCATGTGGAAGTTGGGGAACTCCTTCTCTAGCTCCCAGAAGTCCTCCAGGAAGAAGTCCTCGGTCAGCGAGCGCGCGCCATAGAAGAAGTGCATCTCGCGATCGGTGCAGTGGAGCGTCTTCGTCATGTGCATGATCTGGGCGCGGAGCGGAGCCATACCAGCACCACCACCAATCCAGATCATCTCGCGCTTAGACTCGAAGTTGGGATGGAAGTCGCCGTAGGGACCCGACATCATCACCTTGTCGCCAGGCTTCAAGGAGAAGATGTAGCTGGAACCGATACCGGTCGGCACATCCTGGAATCCTACCTCGGGACGCGGCTTGAACGGCGTCGTGGCGATACGCACCGTCAGGGTGATGATGTCGCCCTCGGCGGGATAGTTGGCCATGGAGTAGGCGCGGATCGTGGGCTCGGGGTTGTGAGCCTTCAGCGAGAAGATGTTGAAGTTCTTCCATGCGCCCATGTAGTCCTCGCCAATGTCGTTCTTGTCGAAGTCCTTGTCGTAGTCGATGCAGTCGTAGGCAGGGATCTTGATCTGGGCGTAGGAACCCGGCACGAAGTCCATGTGCTCGCCCGGGGGCAGGGCCACCTTGAACTCCTTGATGAAGGAGGAGACGTTCTTGTTGGAAAGCACGGTGCACTCCCACTCCTTGACGCCCATCACAGACTCGGGCACCTTGACACTCATGTCGCCCTTGACCTTGCACTGGCAACCCAGGCGCCAGTTCTCCTTGATCTGCTTGCGCGTGAAGTGGGGACGCTCGGAGTCGAGGATCTCGCCACCACCGCTGAGCACCTGCAGCTTGCACTGTCCGCAGCTGGCCTTTCCGCCACAAGCGGAGGGCAGGTAGATGCCGTTCTCGTTGAGCGTGGCCATGATGCTCGATCCCTGATCGACGTTCAGCTGCTTGTCGCCATTGATCGTGATGGTCACTTTTCCGCTCGGGCTAAGAAACTTCTTGGCCAAGAGCAGGATGACAACCAACAGGAGTATTACCGCAAGGAACACTCCTACACTGCTGATAATGAAATTGATATCCATACGGTAATATTAAATTTTAAGTCCTGAGAAGCACATCATGGCCAATGCCATGAGGCCAACGGTGATAAATGTGATGCCGAGACCCTGCAGGGGCTTGGGCACGTCGCAGTACTCCATTTTCTCGCGGATAGCACCCATCGAGGCGATGGCGAGCATCCAGCCCAGTCCTGAGCCGAAGGCGAAGGAAATGGCGTCCCAGACGTTGCCGATGTACTGTGAGGAGGCGGGGTCGAGACCGATGCGCTGCTGCATGAAGAGCGAACCACCCATGATGGCGCAGTTCACGGCGATCAGCGGCAGGAAGATACCCAGCGCGCCATAGAGCGACGGGGAATACTTCTCGACGGCCATCTCCACGATCTGGACGATACCTGCGATGACGGCGATGAAGAGAATGAAACTCAGGAAGCCCAGGCCCAGCGGGTCGAGCACCTTCGTCTGAAGGAGATAGTTGACGGGCAGCGTGACCACCAGCACGAAGGTGACGGCGGCACCGAGTCCCACCGAGGTCTTCACGTTCTTGGAAACGGCAAGGAACGAGCACATGCCGAGGAAGAAGGCGAATACCATGTTGTCCACGAAGATGGACCGGAAAAATAGACTGATTATATGTTCCATAACTTATATCTCCTCCTTAATTGTTCTCCTTGTAGAAATAGGCACGGTGTACCCAGATGACACATCCCACGAGGATGAGGGCCGTAGCCGACATGGTCATCATACCATTGTTCATGTAGCCAGCCTGATAGACGCTCTCGGGGATGAGCTGGAAGCCCAGCAGCGATCCGCGGCCGAAGAACTCGCGCACGCCACCGACGATGACGAGGATGAGCGCGTAGCCCAGTCCGTTGCCGACGCCGTCGAGGAACGAAGGCCAGGGCTTGTTGGTCATGGCAAAGGCCTCCAGACGACCCATGAGGATACAGTTGGTGATGATCAGACCGACATAGACGGAGAGCTGCACGCTCACGTCGTAGGCGAAGGCCTTGAGCACCTGGTTGACCACCGTCACCAGCGCGGCAACGACCACCAGCTGCACGATGATACGGATGCGGTTGGGGATGGTGTTGCGGATGATGGAGATGATCGTATTGGAAAATGCCGTGATGATTGTTACGGCAAGGCCCATGACGATAGCCGGCTTCAGCTGCGAAGTGACGGCCAAGGCGGAGCAAATACCCAGCACCTGAACCAAGACAGGGTTGTCAAGGTTGAAGGGATTGGTCAGAGCCTCTTTGTTTTGTTTACTGAATAAAGCCATCTTTTCTTACTTAGCATTAAAGAATTTAACATAGGGCTGCAGGCCGCCTTTCTCGGCTTTGAGCATGTCGGCCACACCGTTGGAGGTGATGGTGGCACCCGTCACGCACCTGCGTCTTGGGGTCGGTGACCTTCTTCTCCACGGAGAGAGCGACGTGCTCGCGGTCGCCGTTGGCGAAGAGCTCCTTGCCCTTGAACAGGTCCTGCCACTTCTTGCTGTCCTTGATCTCGGCACCCAAGCCGGCAGTCTCGCCCTCATGGTTGAAGTAGGCGCCAAAGACGGTCGTCTTGTCGCCATTGACGGCGATGAAACCGCTGATGGGGCCCCAGAGGCCGTTGCCATAGACGGGGATGACATACTTCGTCTCGCCATCCACCTTGCAGCGGAAGACGACGAGCTTGCCGTCCTTGGCCTCGGCGGAGTTGAGGTGCTGGAAACCAGCCTCCGTGCCGCCCTGCTTGCCGGCCTCGACCACGTTGCCGTTGGCGTCGATCATGTCGTCGGCCTCGACGAGGTTCTGCCAGAGCTTGGCAGCCTCCTCATTGGTCATGTCGCGGTCCTGGTTGAGCGCATAGAGGATCTGCTTCTGTGTGTCGAGCATCACGTTGGCATCCTGCTGCGGCTTCAAAGCCTGATAGACGGATGCGAGCATCAATGCCACGACCACAACGAGGACGACCGAATAGATGATGGTGTATGAATTGGTGTTTGTTTTCATCTTTCTTTCCTCCTTACTTATTGGTTAGCATTCTTTTGCGCCCCACGCTTGCTGCGGCGGCTGATGTTGCGGTCCACCACGCAGTAGTCGATCAGCGGAGCAAACATGTTGCCGAAGAGGATGGCGAGCATCATGCCCTCGGGGTAGCCGGGGTTCATCACGCGCACCACAACGGCCATGATGCCGATGAGCGCACCATAGACCCACTTACCACTCTCGGTACGGGCCGAGGTGACAGGGTCGGTGGCCATGAAGACGGCACCGAAGCAGAAACCGCCGAGCACGATGTGCTCATACCAGGGGATGCTGCTCATGCCCAGCTGCTCGAAGACCACGGCCATCAGACCGCCACCGAGGAACACGCTCAGCATGGTCTTCCAGGAGGCAATGCCCGTCCACAGCAGGATCACGGCGCCAATGGCGATGGCGATGACGGAGGTCTCGCCCATGGATCCCGGGATGAGACCGATAATCATGTCGTTGAAGCTGGCGGAGACGTCGGCGTGCTGAGCGATCTCACCCAGCGGAGTGGCCATCGTGTAGCCGTCGGGGGCCTTGAAACCCATACCCAAGATCGGCTCCGTGGCCACCCAGATGGTGTCGCCAGTCATGCTGCTGGGGTAGGAGAAGAAAAGGAACGCACGCGCGAGGAGCGCGGGGTTGAAGACGTTCATACCCGTACCACCGAAGATCTCCTTGCCGATGACGACGGCGAAGGCAACGGCCAGAGCCAGGATCCACAACGGCGTGGAGACGGGGATGATCAGCGGGATCAGGATACCGGAGACGAGGTAGCCCTCCTGGATCTCCTCGCCCTTGTACTGGGCCGAGACCGACAATATAGCTGACGAGAATCTTGGGCAGCATGGCAGCGAAGCCATAGAGGAACATACCCATGAACGTAGCCTCGGCCAGCTTGCCTGCGGCCACGGCGTTCTGGTATCCGATGTTGTACATTCCGAAGAGCATGGCGGGCAACAATGCGATGACCACAAAGCTCATGATGCGCTTCGAGTCGATAGCGTCGTGGATGGAGACACCGCTCTTGGATGTCGTGTGCGGCACATAAAGGAATGTGTCGAAACCATCATAGACACTACGGAAAGCGTGGAGCTTGCCGCCCTCCTCGAAGTTCGGACGTATCTTGTCGAGATAATTTCTAAGACTCATATCTGTAACTTTCTTGTTTAAGCATTTTCTTTACGGAGGATATCAAGACCCTGACGCACAATCTGTTGCAGAGGCAGCTTTGAGCTATCCACAAACTCGGCCAGCGCGAAGTCCTCCGGGCTCACCTCGTAGATGCCCAACTGCTCCTGCTTGTCGATGTTGCCCGTGATGATAGCCTTGACAAGGTACTCACCATAGATGTCCATCGGCAGCACGCGGTCGTACTCACCACTCATGATCATGCGGCGCTCGCCACCCTTGATGCGCGCGTCGAGCGTGTACTCCTTCTTGCCCTGCAACCACGAGAAGTAGCTGCGAGAGGTGGAGAACGTGTTGGCACGCGGCATGATCCAACCGGCCAGCTCATTGACGTCGTCGCCCTCGGGGATGGCACAGACCTCGGAGGTGTGTGCGCCCAATACGCTCTCGTCGTTGGCGATGCGGCCCGTGAGCGGGTTGCCGTTGAGCAGACGCACATGGCGGTCGCTCTTCACGTTGCCGTCAATGATCTCCTTCAGCGGCGTGCCGACCAAAGCCTCGACATAGGCGGGAGACTTGATCTCGCTGCCTGCCACGGCTACCATGCGGCGCAGATCGACTTTGCCCGTGTTGAACAGGCGACCGAAGAAGAGCACGGCCGTGGGATCGACTGTCCAGACCGTCTCGCCCTTGTTGACCGGGTCGAGGTGGTTCACCTGCACACCGACGTTGCCGGCAGGACAGGGACCGTCGAAGACCGTCACCTCAGCGTTCTTCGCACCAAGCAGCGCCTGGGAGGTCTGCTGAGCGCCCACGCCAAGATGCACGCGCGCGATGCGCGACAAAGCCGTGATA
>OHDS01000789.1_pt1 | contig 14739 bp, 7 predicted proteins | sample 1567031 | NCBI WGS metagenome assembly OHDS01 (sample SAMEA3879503, study PRJEB24766) | human gut metagenome | biome: human-associated habitat; feature: feces | place: USA | collected 1985/1987
CTTTGGCTATCCGGTGCCACCCAAAGAGCAAAGTCTCCGGCTTCCACCGTCTTCACCATATCTATATTCCAGAAAGCAAGTTCACTTATCGGAAGTTCAAACGATACATTTTTCTTCTCACCCGGCTTCAATGTGACGCGAGCAAAGCGTTTCAGCTCTTTCACCGGACGGGTCACCGAAGCAAACTTGTCCTGCACGTAAAGCTGGGCTACCTCGGTACCTTCATACTTTCCGGTATTCTCAAGATCGAAAGTCACAGTCAGCACATCTTCCTTCTTCAGATTGGCAGACGAGAGTTTCACATTATCATATTTGAACGTCGTATACGACAGACCGTAGCCAAACGGATACAGCGGATCGAAACCTGCATCCATATAGAAAGAAGTACATCCCAACGAAGTCTGCCCCGCTTCCAACGGAATGTCATTCAGCAAAACCTCATTCCGCGTAGCCGGACGTCCGGAACTGTTATGAGCATAATAAACCGGTATCTGTCCTACCATCTTCGGGAAAGTCACCGGAGTCTTGCCACTTGGCACAGCCTTACCCCACAGCAAGTCGACCAATGCCGGTCCTCCCATGGTTCCGGGATGGAACGAATAAAGTACAGCTGACGAGAGTTCGACTTCCTTTCCTATGGTCAACGGACGCCCTGCCATTACGACAGTAACCACCGGTTTTCCTGTTTTCGCCAAAGCGGCAATCAGTTCGCTTTGCGCACCTTGCAGGTTCAGGTCGGCCAGGCAATGCGCCTCTCCTGAAAGAATAGCCTCTTCGCCTACAAACGCCAAAATAACATCAGCACGTGCAGCGGCAGCAGCGGCTTTGGCAACACCTGCCATATTCTTGTCACGGCTATAAGTCAGACCCGGCTCGTATATCACCTGCACTTTGTCCCCCACCAGTTCCTTGATAGCCTTCAACGGTGTCACGGTTTTTGTCTTGTCACCATCAAATACCCAGGTACCCAATTGGTCATAAGGTGCATTTGCCATCGGACCTACCACAGCAACCGCCTTTACCGAAGATTGCAAAGGCAATGTCTCCTTTTCGTTCTTCAACAAGATGGCCGATTCCACAGCAGCTTGCTTGGCAGCCTCCAGATGAGAAGGAGCATAAAGTTCCTCTATCCGTTTCTCATCCACATAAGGATTATCAAACAGTCCCAACCGGAATTTGATACGCAGAATATTCCGCACGGCATCGTCTATAGCAGACTTCTTGACCTTACCTTCTTTTATCAATTCCGGCAATTCCTTGACAAACGTATAGCTGACCATCTCCATATCCACACCAGCATTCACCGCCTTCATTGCTGCCTCTTTAGAATCGGCAGCAAAGCCATGTGCCATCATTTCGGCTACCGAAGCCCAGTCTGACACTACTATTCCATCAAATCCCCATTCACCACGAAGCACATCTTTCAAAATAAAAGTGTTTCCGGTAGACGGTGCTCCGTCATTGTCATTAAACGAAGTCATGAAAGTGGCTGCCCCTGCCTTGGCCACAGCTTCAAAAGGAGGAAGGTATACATCCCTCAAACGACGCTCCGGAATGAAAGTGGAATTATAATCACGCCCGCCCTCGGCAGCACCATAACCTACAAAATGTTTAGGACATGCGGCTATGGAAGTCGGACTGTTCAGCGAATCTCCCTGGAAACCTTCGACCATAGCAACACCCATCACTGAAGTCAAATAAGTATCTTCGCCACATCCTTCGGCCATACGCCCCCAACGGGGATCGCGAGCCACATCTATCATCGGCGCAAATGTCCAGCGGATACCCACGGCAGAAGCCTCCACAGCCGCTACCCGTGCACCATCCTTAGCCACCTGCGGGTTGAAAGATGCCGCTTGTCCCAAAGGAATAGGGAATATGGTCTTGAAACCGTGGATCACATCACGCGCCATCAGCAAGGGGATGCCCAAGCGGGACTCCTCCATTGCCACACGCTGCAAGGCATTGACACGCACCGGATCTACTTCATTCAGGATAGACCCGACTTCACCTTTCTTTATCAATCCGCTCATATCCTCTATGTTACCATAAGAAGAAATCTGGTTCATCTGCCCAATTTTTTCTTCCAATGTCATACGGGACAACAGCGCTTCTATTTTCTGCTCGATGACTGCGTCATTTTTTGTATCCTGCACTTGAGTACAAGATATAAAAGGAAGCAGCAACAAACAAGCAGAGAGCATTTTCATTGTTTTCATCTTTAATCTATTACTTGAAATGGAATATTTGCTGTTGAGACAAAGCCCGTATTATCAAGTACATATACGTACAAACGATATTCTCCGGGAACTTTAATTGCAGTCTCATACACATTTTTATCTGACATAACCACCTCACCGACTCTTTCCGGACGCGGTTCATAAGAACCTCCAAAGCCCAGCACTGTAGCTTCTTTAAGCACTTCCCAAACATAAGTCAGAGAATCATTTTCCTTGTCTATGGCCGCAACCTCTGCTTTCAATGAAGCACCTGCCTTGATGCGGACATTATCAATAGCACTCTTCCCATTGACAGTCATCATACCCAGAATTACCGGAGCCGTTTCATCCAGTTCCTTACCAGTCCACACTCTTTGCATAGCCTCTACCATAGGAGTCTTTTCTCCTTTCAGAGGCAGCATATCCACCGTGTCTTCTACAAACATACTGAACCAGGTAGGCGTACGTTCTTCTTTTTGTCCCCACAAGAATACAAAAGAGCCCAAGCAACGGGGATTGGCAGAAATATATTGCGTATAACGCTCTTCGTACACCTGCCGTTTTTCTTCACTGGTCTGCTCTATGGGTGCTTTCCACTCGGTAGAAGCTGTTTCCCACCAACCGGTCGGTCCCCACTCGGTAATCATAAATGCACCCTTGTAGTCCGACTTGTCAACAACCATCTGTACCTCTCCCATCGGACCATATACATTGATGCCCACATAATCGAGAGATGGAGCATACTTTGCCACAGAGTCCAATGCCGACGGATTGTAGGAAATCACTGTCGAAACCAGATGACGCTTGTCTATCGACTTAATCAGCTGTGCCAGTTCTTCCACAAAATTCCATGCGGCAGCTATATTGGCATTTTCCAACTCAATTTCATTGCCAATACCCCAAGCCAGCAAACTCGTATCATTCTTGAACGTTTCTGCCAACAAGCGGACTTCTTCGCGCATCTTGTTCTTATATTCATCATCGTAATAGCGTATGGAGTCTTTGGTCATGCCTATTCCCTGCATTACGTACATGTTGTGCTCCGAAGCCAATGCCAGGTTTTTCTTTATCTCCTCCACATTACCTCCCCAGGTTCTGAAGGCATTGGCACCACTCTGGGCGGCAATGTCCAACCGATATGTGCCGCCTACGCCTTTAATATAGGTTTCTTTTCCGTCGATATAGAGCGCATAACTATCACCCATTCCTATTATCTTAATGCCGTTCTCTACAGAAGGAGAGCAAGCAAAAAAGAAAAGAGAGAACAAACAACAAACCTTATTAAATATTTTTTCCATTCTCCTAAATTTTAATGACTACTTTTTCTGAAACACACGTATATAATCTATAACACATGTAACAGGTAGTGCAGACTCATCAACTCCCTGCATACCACCCCAGCTACCTCCCCAGGCAAGGTTAAAAATAATATAATATGGTTTATCATATGGCCAATTGACCACCCCTTTATTATCATTATCATAAGTGAGTTGAACTTTACCATCCACATAAGTGGTAATATTTTGTGCAGTCCATTCTATGGCGTAAGTATGGAATTCTCCTTCAGCTTTCTCAATCGTCATAGCATGAGTCACTTGTGTGCCGTTAGTATGATTATGTCCTTCAGCATGAAGACTGGAAGACACTTCATTAGGTACCACACCTACTTCTTCCATAATATCTATTTCGCCACATTTTGGCCATCCCTCCTTATTCCAATCTACATTACAAGGCATCATCCAAAATGCCGGCCAAGTCCCCTTACCCTTAGGCAACATCATGCGAGCTTCAATGTATCCATACTGCCAGCCCTCCGATTCATGGGCATAGACACGACCGGAATATATCTTTCCATCATCTCCTTTAAAACAATGAATACGTAACTTCCCATCTGACAATTCTGTCACCCGCTTGCCATTGACTACTCCATCCACATAATTTTGGAGTTCATTGTTTACCCAACCTGCATTCTGCACTTCATGTCTCCAATGAGTGGCATTGAGCTCTGTACCTTCAGTAAACTCATCATGCCAAACTAATTCATATCCTTCACGTTCTGGTATGGCAGTAATTCCAGCACCCTCTTGAATGACAAAAAACATTCGTTTTTGTCCCTCTCCTGTCACCGCCATTGTAGCCGTACGGCTTGTCAAACTAGTATTGGCGGTATAAGCAACAATCACGCGTGCTTTATCGCGACTCACAGTCACCCAATCCGCATCAGATTGGACAGTCCAATCATCACTGTCATACACCGTCACCTCAGCATTACCTGCTCCTGAAGTACAAAGTACCTCTTGTACAGAAAATCTGATTCCACCTTTCTGCTTTACCTGCACATATTCACTTTGGGTGCCGGAAGTCACAGTTATCCTTCCATACCGCTCGGCATCCTTGTTCTCCTTTACGGTTACTTTAATTACTCCTTCCTTGCTTTCCCCATTTTCCAGAGTAAGGCTTATCCATCCATCTGTAGAATGAGCAGTCCATCCCTCGCTTGTCGTTGTTACCTTTATCTCATAAGTGTCTTCTAAAGCCATAGCATCCAAGACTGACGGTAATACAGACAGCTTCACTTCATTCGGAGTTTCGGGTATATCCGGTGTTCCAGAAGGTATTGAACCTTCATCTCCACCACCACAGGCCAGTAACAAGCCAGCCATACATAAAAGAGAAAATAGAGACATATTTTTCATTATATGTATTTTAGACAAAAGCCACTTCTCTCCGGTAAGTTCATGCCAGAAAGAAGTAGCTTTCGTATACAGTTAATTACTTCTTAATTATAGTGATATTAGCAATTACGAAATCAACACCAGCTTCACAACCACCAAAATCATAAATCAATTTTACAGGAGACGCAGCACCTTTAGCAAACTTACAATCTGCAAACTTAATAACCTGCAATTTTCCAGCCTTCAATTGAACATCATTCTTATAAAAGGCCTGATTATCATCGTCATCTATTTGACAAAGTTTCACTGTCACACGGCTATCTGCAGTTGCCATTACCACACAAGAGAAATCAAACACATCATCAGCTGCAATTATATATTCTCCAAGTTCACCTTTTAGTAAAAGTGCCGAAATCTGATTTAATGTAAGACTGTCATCAATTTCAAACTGTCCGACTCTTGTCCTTTTAAGACTTAGCATGCATGCACCGCAGCCCAGTTTTTTTCGAATCCAGGATCACCAATCTGAGCCCAGCCTGCATCTGCCCACCAGAAAGACATTTCAAAAGCTTGAGTATCGTCTATGGCTTTCCAGATATTATCAGCTGAATTATAATCCAACGGAATGACATTTGCATCATTATGCTCTGTTATAAAAAAGTTCTTAACAGTAAATACTGTACCTTCTGGTGCACCCGCAAAGTCAAAAGCCACTTTGAGATTTCCATCAAATCCGACACAGCCAGTTAAAGCTATTACATTATTTCCCTTATGTAACGGGAATATATTTTCGGTAAAGAACGTACCATCATCACCTTCTTTCTGTGGCTTGACCGTCGCACCAACGCCATCCACACTCGAATTAATCACAACAGAGAAGTCGTAAGTCTTACCTGCCGACAGTACGATACCCGTATTTTCAACCTGCATCTGCGCCTGCCATCTCTCAGAACCACAGCCATTCATTGTAAAAGTAATGCCCGTTGCCACATCTCCTTCATTGTCCGGATCTGCTATCTGAGTCCAACTGCCATCTGCAAACCAAAAACGAAGCGTTGCTGACGTACCCTCAAAGAGATTTGTTCCTGCCGTAAAACCAAGCCATTCAGTCGGATCATCTGTAGGAGCATTAGGATCTACCCAATTTTCAGTTACTTCGATATTATGAGAAAGTACCTTTTGATCGCAAGCAGAAAATGCATACAAATAAACCGGATAACTACCTTTCTTCTTAAATTGGCAAGTGATGGAAGCGCCAACGGCAAACTCTTCTAATTTCTTACCATCAGTACTGATAAAATAACGAATATCATCCAAGTCTTGTGAAGAGTTAGTAATAGTATAAGTATTATCCGCTCCTTCACTAACTGTCAGCGACAAAGCATCTTGAGAAACGACAGAGCCTCCCAAACTATGGTCATCACTGTCCATTGGGGCACAAGACGATATCCCCATAATAGCCATGCTCAATGCAAAAAAGCCATATAATAGATTCTTTTTCATAATGATTCCTTTATTGATAGATGATTAATAACCTTCATTCTGTTTCAATTCAAATTCAGTTCCCTTAGTAGCATCAATATCACCTTGCGGAATAGCTACGTATTTATTGTGAGATTTCCAAGTACGCGCACTATTTATTCCCGGTACATTGCCTACGTTCAACACCTCTGTGATACCCCAACGAACTACATCATAATAACGGTGTCCTTCACCAACAAATTCATAATGATTCTCATTGATAATATTCTGTTTGTTCACTGCAACACGGTGGTTAGTATCACCAAACGCGCGGTCACGAACCATATCTAAGCATTGCTGTGCAGAAATACCTTTCTGTTCAGCCACACCTTCCACTCCTACAAGTTCAGCATATGCCAATAAAGTCTCGGCATAACGGAAAATACGCAAATTATTACAATAATTTAAAGCTATAGTACCCGTCGGTTTATGATAACCCTTGCGAGCCGCATATTTTGCCAACCAGAATCCCGTATCCTGAAAACGAATAACATAAGAACCTCCTGACGCAATTTCCACTTTGTCACCCACATTACCACCAGTACCTTTACCACGATAATCACGGATAGAGGCCTCGCGACGAGTATCACCAGCAGCAAACATTTCATAGGTTTCTTCACGCACCGGTCCAAATCCCCATCCGTCTTCGTAAGTATTAGTAGGATCACTCAAAGTACTTGGTGAAATGTAAGCCGGAAGATTGGTACCACCAGTAGCCCACTGATTTCCCCAGTCCTTACCTTCACCAATGTGATTGGCTTCAAAAATAGATTCTTTGTTGAATTCGCCTTCATCTACCCAAATATCAGCATACTTAGAAGTCAATTCAAACTCACCACTGGCAATAATCTCAGCCAATCCACTGGCTGCTTCCGCATATTTAGCATTATCTTTCTGATACATGACAACACGAGCTTTCAACATCAAGGCAGCAGCAAGACTAGCACGTCCGCTATTCGCTCCACCATTTGTAGAATACTTCACTCCAGCTTCTTTAAAGCTAGCGATAGAAGCGTCCACATCCTTGATAATTTGAGCATATACCTCATCCGGACTCAGTTGCGGACCAACATAGGGAGGTTCATACAATGTTTCCTGGAAAGGCACAGAGCCAAAACTTCTCCACAACATATAGAGATAATAGGCACGCAGGAAAAATCCTTCACCACGGTACTGTGAAATAAGTTTCAACTCTGCAGGGTTGTTTGTCGTAGCAGTCTCACAAAGTCCCAAAGCACTATTTACTCGAGTAATGCCAGAAGTATAAATATTCCAAGTACCATGCAATGTGCTATTACCCGTAGTAGTAAACATCGACACATTCAAGTTCATACCTGACATACCATCTTGAGCATCACCACCACCTTTCCAAAGATCATCGCTTTGAATGTCACCAATATAAACAGATGATTCATAAGAACCGCCTGCGTATGAATCCAACAAGAGAATTTGATAAGCTGCTGCTAGACCAGAGTTAATATTCATCGGGTCACCTGCTGCTCCAGCAGCACCCTTTGACGCCGGATCAGGATTTAAGAAACTATCGCCGCAAGAGGTCAAGGTCATGCCTGATGCCAAAACTGCCGCTACTATATAGAATTTAAATTTGTTCATAATCTGATTAATTTTAATGTTTAGAATGTGATGTTAGCTCCTACTGTAATTGTACGAGATTGTGGATAGATACCCTTGTCTACACCCAACGTGGTATAACCACCAGATGCCAGTTCAGGATCAAATCCTTCATAACCAGTAATGGTAATCAAGTTCTCAGCTCCCACATAAAGACGCAAGCGCTGAATAGAAGCTTTGCGAGTAAGAGTTGCAGGAAGCGTATAACCAATCTGAGCATTCTTCAAACGGAGATAAGAACCGTCGTGAATATAAAGGTCAGAAGAAGTCCAGTTTCCATTAGGATTGGCAGAAGTCATCCGAGGAATACGATTCGAAGTACCCTCCCCATGCCAACGGTCCATAATCCAAGAAGGACGGTTCATAGCTGGAACATCACCACGTTGCGCAAAATCAAATACATCATTACCCAAAGTCCCTTGGAAAGAAAGACTCAAATCGAAGCCTTTCCACTCTGCACCAAGCGAGAAACCGAAGGTCCAATCAGGCATACCTTTACCAATTTTAGTACGGTCTTGGTCATTGATAACACCATCACTAGTAACATCCACGAAACGAACATCACCTGGTCGTGCATTAGGTTGCAAGAGCTCGCCATCTTTATTCACATAACTGTTCACTTCATCCCAATTCTGGAAAATACCATCTGTCTTACGACCGTAAAAATAAGGCCATACCTCTCCGTTCTTGGCATGTACATAATCACCTACACCAGAAGCACCTGCACTCTCGTAATTCTGTTCACCAGAAGCATTACCCAAATCCAACAGTTTGTTTCTCGAATAAGACCAGTTAGTATTAACCCAATAAGAGAAATCTTTGATATTATCCTTCCAGCCGAGTTCCATTTCAATACCCCAGTTCTCCATAGAGCCTAAATTACCCCAAGGTTTGCTTTGACCAATATAAGTAGGAACCGGCATTTCTGCTAACATATCCGTTGTCTTTTTATAGTAATAGTCAAATCCAAAACTCAAACGCTGATTGAGGAAACGCATGTCTATACCAAAGTCTGTTTGTGTGGAGGTTTCCCATTTGATATCAGGATTAGCAGCAGCAGCCGGAGAAGTACCATATATCATCGCGCCACCATTTTCACCAGGTTTCGTAAAATCATTCATATTAGGTTTATAACTTCCACCAAAATAATAGTTTTGGCCACCACTCATCAAGGCACGATAACGGAAATCACCGATAGACTCATTACCATTCTGCCCCCATGAAAAACGGAATTTCAAAACATCAAACCACTCAGGTTTCATTTTTGCCAAATAAGGTTCATTCCAAACATTCCAACCTAATGAGAAGGACGGAAATACACCCCACTTATTGTTGGCACCGAAATGTGAAGAACCATCACGACGAACTGTCACCTGTAACATATAACGTTCAGCAAAGTTATAATCTATACGTCCGAAATAAGAGGCAATAGAAGTATGAGTTGCATCACCTATTCCACCCCATAAAATAGATTCTGTTTCAGCAGCTGTAGCAGATCCGATATTAGCATGAATAGGATTCAAATCAAACAAATCAAAATCTTTACCACCAATATTACGTGAACGATAGCGAGCAGCAGATTGTCCCAATACAACAGAAACATTATGCTTTTCAGCGAAAGTCTGATTATAAGAGAAATAATTTTCTGTCTGCCAACGCATACCACGGTTCATCTCACTTTGAACCCAGCTAGCATCTGTATGGGTCATTGTACCCAGATAATCGGGATAGCCATAACCGTCATACCCCCAGAAAGCCAAATCCACACCATAACTAGAACGGAATTTTAAGCCGGGGAGAATATTCAGCTCAGCATAAAATGTACCCACTATTTTATCTGAATTATTACGTCCCAATGTCGGTCTATTTAATTGTGCAACCGGATTGGTCAATTCTTGGAAACCTGAAGGCGGCAAAGAAAGCACTTTACCATCTTTCACAATAGCATTGGGATAGCTAGCAAGGATTGACTCTCCTTCTTCCTCAGAAGCATAAACCGGAACTAATGGAGAAAATGCAATAGCACTACCTAAAATAGAACCATACTCAGAGTTAGCTTCAACACTGGTTGAATGGTCACGAGTATAACCAAGGTTTACACCTACCGTAACTGCATTCAGATATTTACGATCTTCAACCTCGAATACTTTATAAGTAGAGTTACTACGAACAGACAAACGTTCATAATTGGAACGTCCATAATTACCGCCAACAATACCTTCTTGATTGAAATAACCCAAAGAAAGAAAATACGTCATTTTGTCATTACCACCATTAATACTCAGCTGATGTTGTTGAACTGGAGCATCGTAGTTGAAAACTTCATCCTGCCAATCTGTATCTACCATATTATTAGCAATATCCGCTGCTGAATAACGAGGAGCATTACCATCATTTATCTGCATTTCATTCATGATAGTCATATATTCATGAGCATTCAACACGGCTTTCTTTTTCCAAGGATTCTGCCAGCCATAACTGAAGTCATAGCTCACGGTAGTCTTTCCCTTACTACCAGACTTTGTGGTCACCAGAACCACACCGTTAGCGGCACGGGCACCATAGATAGCTGCAGAAGCAGCATCTTTCAAAATTTCAATGGATGCAATATCAGTAGGATTCAAATAATTAATTCCACCACCGACAGGCATGCCATCCACAATATATAACGGATCAGAATTATTAACCGTACCAATACCACGAATACGCACCTTAGAATCAGAATTAGGCTGACCGGATGATTGTGTGATCTGCACACCAGAAACTTTACCTTTTAAAGCATCTTCCACACGCGAAGGCTTCGTCAAATTCAATTCATCAGCTCCAACCTTGCTGATAGCAGCCGTCACAACAGATTTCTTCTGTACGCCGTAGCCCACAACAACCACTTCATCTAGTGTCTCAGTGTCTTCCTGAAGAATAATTTTTAAAGATCTCTGGCCATTTACCGCTACTTCTTGTGACTTAAAACCAATATAGGTAATAGAAAGTGTTGCGTCGGCAGGAACCGACAATGTAAAATTACCGTCCAAATCAGTAATTCCACCATTGGTAGTTCCTTTAACTACCACATTTACTCCAGGCAACGGTTCATTATCCGAACCGCTTACCACTGTACCTTTTACCTGTATATTTTGGGCATATACAGAAGCCAAGGTAAAGCTTAACAGAAATAAAACTGATAATAACTTTTTCATAAGTTTTACTAAATTAAGATTAACGTTTCTCGGTTTTGTTCTCAATCGAACAGTGCAAACATAGAGTAAAATGCAATAAAACAAATAAGAAACAATCATTCTTAAATACGTCAAATCTGAAATTCAAATACGTTATCAATACGTCATCAGCAAATAACTTACTAATAATCAATAATTAATATATACTTTTAAGTATTACGTCACAACATGTTATAGAACACAAAAGGGAGGAATATTAAATTCCTCCCTTCCATGCACTTCCTTCTTTTAAAGGAAGTTAATATCTAAAGACTACAGTTTATTGCTTAAATAATCCGTCAAACTATCCTCTCTCTCTAAAGCGAACTTCTTACGAAGACGATAACGGATTGTTTCAACTCCACGAACCGAAATGTTCAATAGAGGCGCTATTTCTTTCGTGGAAAGATTCATCTTTAGATAAGCGCACATCATGCGTTCGTTGTGGGAAAGTTCAGGATGCTTGGCATGAAGACGTTTCATAAAATTGTTATGTATCAAATCGAACTGGTCTTCAATACGCTTCAAAACCTCATCACTCTGTATATTACCGTCTATTTTATTATTAATAAGTATGAGTTGCTGTTTTCCTTCCCGAGCCCCCTCACCCTTCAGCAAGGCGGATACTTTAAGTATCTCTGACTTGATTTCAGTCAGCATTTCATTCTTACGGACAAAGTTTATCATCAGATTGGCCATTTCCTGACTCTTATGTTGCAAATCGTATTCCAATTTTTCTTTCTCCAGCTGCATAATCTGCTTTTCCTGACGGGCTTTCTCCTCTTCGTACTCCCTTTCCATATCGTGCAACTCTTTATCTTTCTCGATTACCGCCTGCTGTTTCTTCCGTTTCACACGGACATCATCCCAACGATAGACATACCATAAGGCAAGCAAAGCCAAGATGATATAACAAACGTATGCAGCAGCACTACGATACCACGGCGGAAGTATACGGAAAGCAATTGTATCCGATGATGTCGTACCGTCAGGAAAGACCGCCTTAACTTCAAACGTATATTCACCTTCCGACAGATTACTATACTCTTTGGTGCGTACCGTTGTAAAATCGGACCAGCTCCCCTTATTCAGACGATATTGAAAACGGACATCATCTCCTACCGCAAAGAAAGAAAGGGCATAGTCAAAACGAACGGAATTCATGGAATAAGCTATCACCGGAACCGGCTTCTCTCCTAAAAAGTTTGCGGTATATACCAATGAATCCTTGGGATAAGACAGATACATGTTCCTTATATATAAGGAATGGCTACGATCCTGATGCTCCCTTACGGCCGGGATACTGAACAAAGCGAAACCTCCTTCATTAGGAACCACCATCAGCGAATCTGAAAGAGGAATAATCGTTTCAAAACCGGGTACCAGTTCAATCAGCGATTGCTGGATGGGATTAATGCTTGTATTCGCCCCCCGCTTATAGGTACCCAGATTGGCAATACAGATTTCGTGAGGGCTCAAACTTATCAACTTATCGTGATACTCCAAGATACGCGAATAGGCCGTGGTGCCATTCAAAAGGTTGTTCATATCCGGACAAGGCTCCATGACATCTTTATGAGGATTATGCTTATAGATTCCCCGGGGAGTGGCAAAATACACCCGGTCTTCTATCTTCGCTATATACATATCACGTCCTACCGGAAAACCATCCTTCGCGCTATATTCCTTTATACGGACAGCTTTTGTCAAATCATTATCCAAATCCACACGGGTAACGTGGTCTGTATTATACACCCAAATCACCTTATCACTTTCCTGCTCAAAAAGACGGCAAGAATCGTTCACACCCTCAATCTTGCCAACCACCTGCCATTCTCCATTCTTTTTCCCAACCAAATAAATACCGTTATATACCCCGACATACATAAGGTCCGTACGTCCTGCCACAAGCTGGCAACACCAGGCGCCGGCAATATCCGTCACGCGTTTTACGGAAGTGCCATTGATAAGGAAAATACCACGGTCGTGCAGACAGAAGAGTTCATCACCTATACGGCAAAGGTTCCAGACCTGTCCGCTGGATTGGGGCATCGGACGGATATCCGGCAAATCGCCGTTCATCTGTACCGGATAAGAGGTGTAATACAAACCCCGATTGGTACCTAAATAAAGATAGCCGCCTTCTACGGCCGCCGTATATCCCGTGCCGTAGGAATAAGGATAGGAATAGAGATTCGTAAAAGGAGAACTCAGACAGACGTAGTCAATGCCGCTATCCAGACCGGCCCAGAGGTTTCCGGTTGTATCGAAGGAGACAGAAAGCACCGTATTGTTACGCAAGCCGTTGTTCTCATTGAAATATTTCAGTTGCATGGTGCTGCAATCCACCAGTACCAATCCTTTATGAATGGTTCCCAAGGCAATCTTATCATCCTTTTTGGCCACGCAAAAGACTTCATTCTCACGCATAAACTCTTCGGCACCGGTGATAAACGGTTCCATCGTACGCCCGTCACAATAGTAAAGTCCGTTGTATGCAGTCACCACCAGAACACCTTTCTTATAAGGTATAATGCCACGAATACGCTTGGAAGCCAACGCATCGGCACCCTGAAGAGGGAAAAAAGTGTTTCCAACCAAAAGCCATACGCCTCTGTCCGTACCGATGTAAAGAATACCATTGACCATATTGGAACAGTCTATCTTGGCATTCATTTCAATGGCGGTATATTTTCCGTTCAGGAACTTCACCACGCACCCGTCCCCTTGGAAATACAAGATATTGTCAGTCTCATGAATGCCCCACACGTTTCCAAGAAAACGAACGGAACTCTCCAAAGTATCGGACATGCAATGATAGGCCAAAGAACCGTCCGTATCCGGTTCATAATAGCCGAATTCATTGATGCCCCCCACATAAATTCTTTTTTGGGTGGCAGAAGCCAGAACGGAACGCACATCGGAAGCATTGTTCAATGGAAACACATTCCAGACATTGCCATCAAATTGCACCATACCGTTCTTGTTGGCGAAATATACCCACTTGTCATCATAGGGTGCTATCTGCCAAGTCTGGGTCCCCTTACCATAAACACTTTTATCAAAATTGACGATAAAGCTATTCCAGCCGGCAATTGCTTCGACCAAAGGGGGAAAAAGAAAAAGGCAGAAAAAAAGATAAAATGACAATATGTGTTTGTTCATGCGTATAATGACTATATAGTTAGTTGCACAAAAATAATGCTTATTTTCAAGGTAGCGCACAATAGCCTATCTGTTTTTTCGTCCCCGATTATTATTTTCTTCTCAAATGGCAATCTTTTGCATAACTATACTTTAGATTCCGGTATACTAAGAAGTATTCGTCCGACGGCTGTTGAATTATCGTCCGACAGCTGTCGGACGATAATTCAACAGCCGTCGGACGATAAGGTTACATATGTCGGACGAATACTTTCTAGTAAGAGGAATATTTGTCCATCGTAATGCCGGAAAGAATCCGTACCTCCCCTCCAA
>OHDS01000802.1_pt1 | contig 14596 bp, 9 predicted proteins | sample 1567031 | NCBI WGS metagenome assembly OHDS01 (sample SAMEA3879503, study PRJEB24766) | human gut metagenome | biome: human-associated habitat; feature: feces | place: USA | collected 1985/1987
TACAGATTTATGAACTAAAGATAGCAAGCTAAGGAACTTACTTGCGAAACTTGAACATTTGTAATATGAACAAAGATATAAATCGGTTGAAAGTCGTATTGGCAGAAAAGAAGAAAACAAACAAATGGTTGGCAGAGGAATTGTCCAAAGATCCTGCCACTGTTTCTAAATGGTGTACTAACACATTGCAACCAAATGTGGAGACACTTGTTGATATAGCCAAATTATTGGATGTCGAAATCCAAGATCTATTTTGGCCAATAAACAAACAACAATAGATGAATATGGATATAGTATTATTGATAATAGCAATTTGCTATCCTTTTATATTTAAATATCTTGAACAGTATTTCGTACAGAAAGGAAAAAATGCTGCTCAAAAGGAAGATATGCGTGATATTCAATATGAAACGAAAAAAGGAGAAAACATCGCAACAAAAGAGGATATCGAAGAAATAACTGCACAGATTGAAAATGTCAAAAATGAGATTTCTTTTGAGAATCAACGCAGACATGAGTTCATTAAGCAACGAACAGAACGTTTGTCGAAAATTTTGTACCTTACAGAGAAATTGAATGAGCAACAAAGAACTTTGTTGTATATCTTGTATGACAAGCATTCTTCGCAACGTCTTCTTTCTTTGATTGAACAAATAAATGGCACACTATTATCATTTTTACATGAGTGTAGAATTATCTATGTAACAGTTGATGACAAGGATTTGAAATCAAGAATATCCAAATTGACAGAAGATGCTCAAAATTATGCCAACTACATGTGCTATATAGCAAGTAACGCTTCAAGCCATTTAACTAATTGGAAAGATTTTCTTGATTTGGCAGAAAAGCATAATGGTGCAACTCAACTGTTGAACGAGGCTGTAAAAAGCCAAAACAGTGTAGAGCAAATACGAAAAGAATTTGAGAACAATATAAATAGTAAAAAAGATGCTTTGTATGACAGTCAGATTAACTACCTTTCAAAATTGAATCTATTGTTTGGTAGCGACTTTCATCTAAAAGGATAAAATATACGATTATGAACAAGCAACAACTCGCAAATAAAATATGGGCATCTGCCAACAAGATGCGCTCTAAGATTGAGGCTAATGAATACAAGGATTATATTCTTGGCTTCATTTTTTATAAGTTTCTTTCCGAACAGGAAGTTCGGTTTGCAAAAGACAATGATTTCACAGATGCTGATTTGGTCCAACTCAAAGAAGAAGATGTAGAAACAGTCAATTGGGTACAAAACAATCTGGGCTATTTCATTGCTTATGACAACCTTTATTCCACTTGGACAAGTAAAGACTTTGATTTCCAAATTGCCAATGTACGTGATGCCTTGTCTGCTTTTACAAGATTGATATCTCCTACTCACAAGAAGGTGTTTTCTGGAATATTCGACACATTGCAGACTGGCTTGAAGAAGTTGGGCACTTCTGATGCAGAGCAAACTCGTGCTGTGAGTGATCTTCTTTCGTTGATAAAGGATATACCTATGAATGGAAGACAAGACTACGATGTGCTTGGATTCATCTATGAGTACCTTATCAGTCAGTTTGCTGCCAATGCCGGAAAGAAAGCAGGTGAGTTTTATACTCCTCATGAAGTTTCCTTGCTAATGTCAGAGATTGTGGCTTACCATCTTAAGGATCGCTTCCAGATAGAAATCTACGACCCAACGAGCGGCTCGGGCTCACTTCTTATTAATATCGGCAAGTCGGTGGCACACCATATCCAGCAGGACAACTGCATCAAGTATTACGCACAGGAGTTGAAGCAAAATACGTATAACCTTACTCGTATGAATCTTATTATGCGTGGTATCGTTCCTGACAATATTATTGCAAGAAATGGCGACACGTTGAAGGACGACTGGCCTTATTTTGATGAGAATGATAAGGAGAACACTTATCATCCTCTGCATGTAGATGCTGTGGTAAGCAACCCACCGTATTCACAAAGTTGGATTCCACCACGCAAACCAAAGAATGGAGAAATGGGCGAAGTCGATCCTCGTTTTGATGATTACGGCATTGCACCGAAAGGAAAGGCTGACTATGCTTTTCTGCTTCACGACTTGTATCATCTAAAAACAGATGGCATTATGACTATAGTGTTGCCTCACGGTGTTCTTTTCCGTGGAGACGCTGGCGACGGCTCGGAAGGAAGCATACGCCAACAACTGATAGAGAATGACAACATTGAGGCAATTATCGGTTTGCCGTCAGACATTTTCTTTGGCACTGGTATTCCTACCATTGTTATGGTGTTGCGTAAGTCACGTTCTACAAGTGATGTGCTTATTATTGATGCATCCAAAGGATTCAAGAAAGAAGGCAAGAAAAACAAATTGCGTGCTTCGGACATCAAGCGCATAGTTGATACTTATGTTGCCAAGAAAGAAGAACCAAAATACTCTCGTTTGGTGACAAAGGAAGAAATCCGTGCCAATGGTTACAATCTCAACATCCCTCGATATGTCAACTCTTCGGACGATGTGGAGACTTGGGATTTGTACGCTACGATGTTTGGTGGTATTCCAAAATCGGAACTTACTGCTATGAATGATTATTGGATGGCTTTTGCTGGCTTGAAGAATTCGCTGTTTGAATTGACCGATACGCCACAAACTGAGTTCAAAGTGGAAGATATTCGCAAAACGGCGGAAAATCATCCATCCGTGATAGGTTTCAAGAATTTGTATACGGAAAAGTTCGGTGGCTTTAGTGGAATGTTGCATCATCATTTGCTTGACAATATGCTTTCTTTGAATATTGCAGCAGAGGAAGATGCGATAACTACCTACATATTCAAGCAATTGGAGCAAATGCCACTTGTTGACCGTTTCGAGGCATATCAACTGTTCGCTGACAAATGGCAAACAATATCGCAAGATTTGGAAATCATACAGTCGGAAGGTTTTGAGGCTACTCGTGTAGTCGATGCCAATATGGTAGTAAAGAAAAAAGACGACAAGGAGTATGAGGTGCAGGATGGCTGGATAGGACGTATATTGCCATTCGAACTTGTACAGTCCACATATTTGAAATCAGAATGGCAGGCACTCCACAACAAGGAGGAACGCTTGGATAAGGTAGGCTCTGACATGGAAGAGACTTTGGGCGAACTGGCAGACGATGAGCGTGACGGTATCACCAATGATGATGGAGCGCTTGACAAGAAGAGCCTTGAGAGTAAACTTACAGAGGCTTTGGAAGAAGTAGAGACTCCTGAAATCTTAGCTCTCAACGAATACCTTTTGCTATCTAAGAAAAAAGACAAGATGGCTTTCATCGAAGCACACGACGAGATTAATTGGGATAGCGTAACGGCTGGCAAGGACGGTACATACGGCAAGGCTGCCGCCAATACCCTCATTAGTAACCATCGTGCAAACTTCGATTTTCCAGAAGGCTCGTTTGAGGCTCGTTTGATAATGATTAACCATTTGCTTAACGAATCGAAGGTGTTGAAGTCTGAGATAAAAGTTGCATCTATGGAGCTGCATGAGCATACGAAAGTGACAATAGAGCAAGAACTGACTGATGAAGACATCATGTCGTTGCTGTCCATGAAGTGGATAGAGAGTCTTTGTGCCCATTTATCTACTCTGCCTCAGACTATCATAGACGATTTCACTAACAAGCTCGTAGCTTTGCAAAAGAAATATGCCACAACGCTTGTTGATTTAGAGCATGATATTCATGATGCCTCTGTGCAACTTGCTGATATGCTTGACGAGTTGACAGGAAATGAGTATGATATGACGGCATTGCAGGAGTTTAAAAAAGCTTTGGTAAACGCTTAAAGAGAAATTGTTATGGATAAAAATAAGAAAGTCCCAGAAGTAAGATTTAAGGGATTTGAGGATGAATGGAAGAATATGGACGCTTCTGTAATCTTCAAAACATATTTTGATAAAAATCACCCAAACTTGCCAGTACTTTCTGCATCGCAAGAATATGGAATGATAGTCCGTGAAAATGTAGGATTCAAAGTACAACACAACAAGGAAAATGAGGCTGGATACAAAAGAGTTCTTCCAGGACAGTTTGTTATTCATCTTCGTTCTTTCCAAGGCGGTTTTGCCCATTCTACGGTTGAAGGAATCACTTCACCAGCATATACCATTATAGAGTTTCGTGACAAAAGTCAACAAGATGACATCTTTTGGAAATATGTGCTAACGTCAAAAGAGTTTATAAAACGACTTGAAACAGTAACTTATGGTATCCGTGATGGCCGTAGCATCAGCTTTGAAGATTTTTCAGAGCTAGGATTTGAAGTGCCAAGCCTTAAAGAACAGCGTAAAATAGGAAAGACGCTAACTGTTATTGATACCCTTATCCGCAAATTGGAACAGAAGTTAGAGAAGTTGCGTAACATCAAGCAATCGCTTCTTAATCAGATGTTTATAAATATTAACCGGGGGGGGTACACAGCGCTGATTAGATTTAAGGGATTTGAGGATGAATGGTCTATGGTAACTCTCAATGATATATCAGAAAGAATAACAAGAAAGAATACTAACAATGAGTCTTCTTTGCCTCTTACCATATCGGCACAATATGGATTGATAAATCAAAATGATTTTTTCAATAGCCGTATAGCAAGTAAGGATGTTTCTGGATATTACCTAATAAGAAAAGGGGAATTTGCTTATAACAAGAGCACTTCTGATGGTTATCCTGTCGGTGCAGTTAAAAGATTAGACAAATATGAAATGGGAGTACTTTCTACTTTATATATAATATTTGCTTTGAAAAAAGAGAAACTGAATAGTGACTTTTTATCTGCATTCTTTGAAACGGGCAAATGGCATGAACATATTTACCAATGTGCCTCAGAGGGGGCAAGAAATCATGGATTACTGAACATTTCATCAGATGACTTTTTGAAGCTAAAGATATTAGCACCAAAGGCTAAAAATGAGCAAGCCTTAATTTCTGAATTTGTCATGCTTATGGATAGATTAGTAAATGAATCTACAGATAAACTCTCCAAATTCCGCTCCATGAAGCATTCATTGCTTCAAAAAATGTTTGTATAACAAATAAAACATAATAGATATGGGATTCGACTATGAACTAGATTTTGAGGAAGCCCTCATCAAACTATTAAAAAAAAATGGATGGACAGGCAAGATGCTGAACTATCCAACGGAGGCTCAGCTCATCAAAAATTGGGCAGAAATTCTGTTTAATAACAATAAAGGGATAGACCGTCTGAATGGACAACCCCTTACTGATGGTGAAATGCAGCAGATTCTTGGTGAAATCAAGGATTTGCGCACACCACTTGCGATCAATGGTTTCATCAATGGCAAGTCGGTCTCTATCACTCGTGACAATCCTGCAGATACCTTGCACTTCGGCAAGGAAGTGTCGCTCACCATATACAACCGTTTGGAGATAGCAAGCGGAAGGAGTTTTTATCAGATAGCTCGCCAACCCAAGTTTGAGCGTCATTCCCAAATCTTGCCTAAGCGCAGAGGGGATTTAGTGTTGTTGATAAACGGTATGCCTGTCATACATGTAGAGTTGAAAAGCAGCAAGATGCCAGCCATGCACGCAGTCAATCAAATAACGGAAAAGTATATTCCAGAAGGAGTGTTTACTGACAGCATCTTCTCCTTGGTTCAACTATTTGTGGCAATGAATCCTGAGGAAACAATGTATTTTGCCAATCCTGGAATAGATGGCAAGTTCAACAAAGCCTTTTGTTTTCATTGGGCAGACTCCCTTAACAACCCCATAAACGATTGGCGACAGATAGCCTCTACTTTTCTTTCCATACCAATGGCACATATGCTTATCGGCTTCTATACTGTTGCCGACCAAGCAGATGGAGTGCTGAAAGTTTTGCGAAGCTATCAGTATTATGCAGCAAGCAAAATAAGCTCAATAGTTGCAAAATGGGATTGGAAGAGTACAGAGCAGAAAGGAGGGTATGTTTGGCATACAACAGGAAGCGGAAAGACCATGACCAGTTTCAAGTCTGCCCAGTTGATAGCCCAGTCAGGAGATGCCGATAAGGTGGTGTTCCTCGTTGACAGAATAGAATTGGGCACACAATCATTGGAAGAGTATCGCTCGTTTGCAGATTCTGTGGATGATGTACAGGCGACGGAGAATACGGACATACTGATAGCAAAAATGCGTGATGACGACACCAAGAAGAACCGTCTCATTGTAACCTCCATACAAAAGATGAGCAAGGTCAACGCAGAAGAGTATCCAAAGAAAAAAGCAGACATAGAGCATATTGCTGCCAAGCGAGTGGTGTTCATCATAAACGAATGCCACCGTTCCACCTTTGGCGATATGCTCATAGGCATCAAGCGAACATTCTCTCATGCGGTATTCTTTGGCTTCACAGGAACACCAATTAACAATGAGAACCAGAAGAAGCTAAACACTACGCAAACCATCTTTGGTGAGAAACTGCATACTTATTCCATTGCCAATGGTATCATAGACAAGAATGTGTTAGGATTTTGTCCTTATATGTGCTCTACATATAAGGACAAAGCATTGCGCCGTTGTGTGGCTTTGGAAAAAGCAAAAGCACAGACAGAGGAAGAAGCATTAGCTGATGAAGACAAGAAAAAGGTGTATCAGTACTATATGAATCCAAGCAAGGTAGCCATGGCTGGGAAAATACAAACTAACGGTTCATACCTTAAAGGTATAGAAGATTTCATACCATCTTCGCAGTACAATTGTGACAAGCATCATCTGAAAGTTGTGGAAGACATCAAGGAAAATTGGGTGACACTCAGTTTAAATAGTAAATTCCACGCCTTGCTTGCTACGGAAAGTATTCCAGAAGCAATTGCTTATTATCGACTTCTGCGCAAAGAGATGCCAACATTGAAAGTTACAGCTCTATTCGATCCGAATATAGATAATACAGGAGGACAAACGTTTAAGGAAGAAGGACTCATAGGGGTGCTTGAAGGTTATAAGGAGCAATTTGGCAAAACTTACACTATGTCGACCCATGCTGCGTTCAAGCAGGATGTTGCATTGCGCCTTGCCCATAAGAAACCTTATAATGGAAAGGACTTTACAAAAGACAAACAAATAGACCTTCTTATAGTAGTGAATCAGATGTTGACAGGCTTCGACTCCAAATGGATAAATACGCTCTATGTAGATAAGGTGATGGAATATGAGAACATCATTCAGGCTTTCAGCCGTACTAACCGTTTGTTCGGACCAGACAAACCTTTCGGAGTGATACGTTATTATCGCAACCCCAACACCATGAAGTGTAATATTGACAAAGCTGTGGCAATGTATTCTGACAATAAGCCTCTGAAACTTTTTGCAGATCCATTGACCCATAATCTGCAACAGATGAATAGTATCTATACAGAAACAGAGTATCTGTTTGTACACGCTGGCATCAAGAACTTTGAAAAGTTACCACAAATGGAAGCTGAGAGAGGACGCTTTGTGAAGTTGTTCAATCAGTTTAACAAGCATTTGGAGGCAGCTCGCATACAAGGTTTCTTATGGGAAAAGTCTCATTATCATCTCAAACAGCCACATGGCGGTTTTGCAGATATAGATATGTTGATAGACGAAGAAACATATAAGGTATTGTTGAAGCGTTATCAAGAACTATTGAAGCCAAGCAATGGAGGTGGTGGAATTGAAGAACCGCCATACGACATTGAAACTTACCTTACAGAAATAGAAACTGGTCAGATAGATGCCGACTATATTAATGAACGCTTTGAAATCTACTTGAAGTTGATAAACAAAGGCAATGCTTCAGAAGAGGAGCGACAGAAAGTGATGCAGGAACTGCATAAATCTTTTGCCTTGTTGTCGCAAGAAGAACAAAAGTTTGCTAATATTTTCTTGCATGATGTAGAAAGTGGAGATGCTGTACTTGACAAAGGAAAAAGTTTCCACGACTATATTGTGGAGTACATGAATCAAGCAAAAAATGCCAAGCTGCATCAAGTGGCAGAAATCTTTGGCATCAATGAACAGATGCTAAGGGAAATTATGTCATCTGCTGTAACACCTGACAACTTGAATTCGTATAATCGATTCTCAAAATTGAAAGCAACTATAGACAAGGATAAGGCAAAGCTTTTCTTCAAACTAACAGAGGGCGTGGTATTACCTCCTTTTAGGATAAATCAAAAGACGGAGCAGTTTTTGCGTGACTTTATATTGAGCAATGGCGATATGGATATTCCTGAATATGGACGTAAGTTGTCGGATATAAATGAAGATGCCCGTATTGTGGAATTCGCAGACACTGTAATGTCGGTACACAATGGTATCTCTGTACTTCTTTTAGAAAAAGAATGCATTGAGAGATTTGGGGAAGAATATTCGGCAATGTCTATGCCGGATTGGTTCAAGGTTATTTATGACTACATGAAAACCAAGACACATAGATATGATTTAAAACAGGACGATATTGTTTATTGGAATGTTGCAGAAGATAGAACAAAATAAAGCGACACGTTTGTTGATACGGCTTTTGATAAGTTGGCGAATGTGTGTGATAAATCAATTATAAACAGCATAAATAATGGATAAAATAACTCAGATAACACGAAAGGAAATATTTTCATTACTCGCTAATGGGTATGATGATATTACTGGTTGGGGAGAGAGCAGGCATGTGTTTTTTAACTATTATGGAACTCTATCTTGTACCGAGTTTCTTGGTCGTCTGTACAATTTAGAAGAACTTCCATCATTAGATAGTCGTTTGAAAAATGCTGCAGAGGATATTTATCGTCACACAGTATTGAATCCTAATGACTACCCCGAGGATTGGTTATTTACCGATTCTCGTTTTCCTCTATGCAATGGAACAGACAAGCAATTATTAGATTTTTTGTGCGAGGTGTTTAATCCAGAGGTTCGCGATGAACAAAGTAATTGGAAAATTTTCTACAAAAAAATAAACAATCTAATTGGTGCTGATGGCTACGAGTTTTACATAGACCATATTATATCCAATAGATTAGGCTATGGCTGGAGGCGAAAAGAAGACAGATTTCGTATTATCACAAAGCCAGAACTATCTTCTTTGATTGGACTGTTTAATCGTGGAGGATATGTATTGGATTTTAGTTCTTCTGATTTTGATGACTTTACAAAAGAAGTGGTAGGTTTTCGACTAACAGAGTATTATGGTCTGTCTAAAGGAAAGTCGCTTGTCGCTTTTACAGAAGAAGGTAAGGAAAGTGATATTGTTAAGTTATTTGTTGCCTTATTTGATTATTATGTTTCTAATTCTACTTATGACAAGGAGAAGAATGGTATTGCTTATCAAAAGATCACAGATATCATAAAAAGAATTCGCTCGGGAATTGTGACAATAAATGAATTTGCTAAGGAACTTGAGTGCCAATTCTCCAGTGAGTATATGTCTGCTCAAATATCAATCATGATGAAAATGACCAAAGAAAACCCTACAGAAGCCATAGGAAAGGCCAAAGAGCTAATTGAAAGTTGTTGCAAAACCATATTGGAAGAACGTAATATGCTACTTTCCAAAGATGAAACATTAGGGCAATTAACTAAAAAAGTCATGAAGTTATTAAAAGTAACACCAAATGATATAGATGATACAATACCTGCTGCAAAGGCAATGAAACAAATATTAGGAAATCTAAGCGCAATAGCTGAAGGAATGGCTACTTTGAGAAATTCATATGGAAGCGGACATGGACGTGCTGCTTCGTATAAAGGGTTAGAAGAACGTCATGCCAAATTAGCTGTGGGCAGTTCAATAACATTGGTTGAGTTTTTGTGGTGTACTCATGAAAGAACAAAAGACAAGAATAAGGTCTAAAATGGCACATGAGGATTTTTCGTAATAATAACAAGAAAAGAATTTAAAATGAACATAAATGAGTTAATAGGCGAAGCTACAGCCTACGATAAGAAGCAACAACTCGAAGTCAAACGACCTAAGAGTTGGCTAAAAAGTGTTTCTGCCTTTTCCAATGGTGAGGGCGGAACATTGGTGTTTGGTATCAGTGACGATAACCAAGTGGTAGGACTTGCTGATGCAGAAAGTGATGCGGAGAGAATAAGTGAGGAGATAAAGACCAAGCTTGATCCGACACCTGCTGTCAACCTCGAATTTAAGGAGGTGGGCGGCAAGAAGCTTGTGCTGCTTCATGTCTATAAAGGACAAGAGACACCATATTACTATATAGGTGACAAACAACGATTGGCATTTGTGAGAGTCGGTAACGAGTCAGTGGTAGCTGACAGACTTCAATTGAAGAACCTTGTTATGAGGGGTGCTGGTCGTTCGTTTGATGCTATCCCATCACCATACAAGTTTGAGGATATGTCTTTTTCCAAGCTCAAATCTGTTCATTTTAAGCGATTGAACCAATCGTTTGATGATAGTGATTTCGTTTCATGGGGAATAGTTGACAATGACGGGAAACTAACCAATGCCGGTGCATTATTGGCAGATGATTCCCCTATACGCCATTCTCGTATCTTCTGCACACGTTGGAATGGACTTGACATGACTAGTGGTTTGGGGGAGGCTTTGGATGATGCCGAATTGGAAGGTAGTGTCATCAGTCAATTGCAAGATGCAGTTGCTTTTGTGAGAAACAACTCGCACAGAAGATGGTGGAAAGAAGCTGAATATCGAGAAGAACTGCCAGATTATCCAGAGCGTGCCGTAACCGAAGTGATATGCAATGCAATCATTCATCGTGATTACATGGAACTTGGCAGTGAGATACATATAGATATGTATGACGACCGCATGGAAGTGTATTCCCCTGGTGGCATGTTTGATGGACGATTGATACAACAACTTAATCCTCTGACTGTGCCATCGAAACGTCGCAACCCTTTACTTGCAGACTTTTTCCATCGCTTGAAACTCATGGAACGTAGAGGTAGTGGAATGAAGAAGATTATTGGCGAGTATAAGCGTTTTGAGAACTTGGAAAATTATCATGCGCCTGAGTTTCGTTCCAATGCGACAGAATTTCATGTTACTCTATGGAACCTCAATTATGGGGTGGATGTCGTAAAAGATAGTTTTCATGTCGTAAAAGAGGCAAATGATGACGTAAAAGATGTCGTAAAAGAGGCAAATGATGACGTAAAAGATGTCGTAAAAAGGAAAGTAAATGTCACTAAAGAATTTACAAAAGCTCAACGACAAATCTATAAGTTGATTTCGCGGATGCCACAAATCAGTGCTGCCCAAATGTCGGAATACATGGGGATTTCTTTACGACAAGTACAACGATACCTCAAACAACTTTCCGACCAAAACCTAATTGTAAGAGAAGGTGGTCGCAAAAATGGTGTTTGGAAAATATTGGATGATGAATATGAAGGCTTCTTCAACAGAATATAAATGATAAAGGCAGGTGGCTATATCCATTATAATGGGTTCGTCACCTGTTTTTTTTCTTATGGATATAGTCTTGGCTACAAGAGGTTTTAAGGATGCTATCAACGTTTTTGAAACCTTTCTCGGACTTGATACGGCGTAGCTCGGTGCGTTTGATCTCATCCTCAGAGACGGCCAGGTCTTTGAGTTTCTCTACCTCTGTCACCTTCAGGACGATTTGTATCAGACCTTTATTGGTGAGGGTGCGGTCGAGAATGCCATGGACAGTGATGACATTGCCATTCTCAAAGTCGTCACGGAGATTCAAGGGCATGGAGAGGGTGAGCTCGTCGCTGGTGCTTTCATCAACAAGCCTATCCGTAGCGGTATGGTAGTACTGGTTGATGTAGGTGCCTTTGAAGTAGATGCCTCGAAGACGCACGACCTTCTGGTTCACCTGACCGGGTGGTCAAGTGATTGCGAAGGATGCCGATAATCTCTGAGGGCTTGAAGAAATTGGCAGTGGTGGGTATGATGGGTTGCTCGGGCATGGCGTTATTGGTTTTCGTTCAACATGGGCAAAGGGACGGCTATCCGATGGAAGTTCCAAAGGTGGCGGTCGTCTTTCTTGAGAAAATCCTCCAAGGGTTTGTCCTTGAAAGGGTTCTCCTCCTCCCCTTCTATTGGGTAGATAATGACACAAGGGATGTGGACATCGGGCTGGGTGGGGAATATCCATTTATCACGGCTATAGCCACTCAGCTGTCTAACTATATCGGTGTCAATACTTCCTTGGTTGAAGCGTGGAATATACTTGGTGTCCAATACAACCTGCGGTGAATAGCACACGAAGTCGGGATAGCCGGTGTGGCCTCGTACCTGATAGTGTATCAAGTTTCCGTATGCCTCTCGTAACAGTCCCAACACATAGTGCTCATAGAGCATGGCCATATCAATCCAAAAGACGGGGCACTCCTCTTCCTCGGCAGTGGTGATATTGGTGATGTTGTAGTCATACCGATGGAGTATCATCTGTGCGAGCTTGATGGCATCGTCGTATTCTTTGAATATCTTATGATGTTTAATGGCTTTCACCTCCCATACTTCTATCTGGTCATTGACATTGGCAAAGGCTGATAGGCATTCATGGACGGTGTGCTGCAGGGGGAGCAAACTGGGAGAAAGACCGGCGACTTGCAATATCTGCTGGGAGAACAGCAGGGCTTTCTTTATCAGTCGGTTCTCAACGGTGTCCTCCGAATACTCCTGGTATTGGCAGAAGACCTTATCGTATCGCTTCTTCTGAATGTTGACGCGTTCATTGCGGAAGATGGCAATACGGCCTTTGACCTTTTTGAGGTTGTCCTCTCGTTGGACATAGTCTTTTTTCAGTCCTCGCTTGACGATTTCCTTCACGATGGAGAGGAAATGGGCGACAATGAGGGGACTGAGCACGCTCTTTAGCTCGGGGGCTTTGATGCGTGGCTGCTCCATATCAACGGCATAGATTTTTGAGAACTCTTTAGCCTCGATGCCACTGTTGAAGCAGACGCTGAACATCTTCAGGAAGTCGATGCGGTCACAACCATACTTGGTGGTTACGACAAGAGGCATGATTTTCTCTTCGTCGAACCATTGCGCTCCAATGACGTAGGAGGCGTAATAGCCGGACTCGGTGATGACGGGCCCGTCAGAGTCGATTTCATCTTCTGCCCTCATGGTATTGCGCCACTGCCACTGAAAGAACCATCTGTCCAGACCTTTGCTTTGGCCTGGAAGACGCATTCCTTCACCCCAATAGGCTTGTTGGGCAAAGGAATCGTATGGTATCTTTTCGTGTTCGCGCATTACTGGTCAGCTTGATGGTTACATTCAGCGTTCATCCATTTCTCAAAATAGGCTTTATCGCCTTTGACGGATTTCAAAATACCGTCTTTCTGGTATTCCTTTATCAAGGGAACGACCTCGTACTTCATCTTGATTTTCAAGGTCTCCATGTCCTTGGCCATGAAATAGCTATGACCAACCATCAAATCTTCTAACTCAAAGTCAGCGGCTTTATGGCTGGCAATGAAGGATTGCTTGTCCTCGGCAGATGTGCCGTTGATTTCAGTGAATAACGCCAAGGATGCATCCTTTACATCATCGGCAATGGCATTCGCCTCGCACCAATTCTTTATTACATCGGCACTGGGTTCAAGCGTTACAAAGGCGAAGCGTCGTCTTACCGCATAGTCGATAGAGCCTGTAGAACGGTCTGTGGTATTCATCGTACCGATGATATACAGATTGGAGGGCACAGTGAAGTCATCCTTTGAATAAGGGAGTTTTAAGCTGATGGTGTGATTGCCTTCACCTGTTCGTTTGTCAGCTTCCAGCAAGGTGATAAGTTCACCGAAGATTTTGGAAACATTGCCACGGTTTATCTCATCTATAATGAGAACGAAGGGCTTGTTTGACACTTGCTTCTCCAGCTGATACTCTTTCTTCACAGCGTTGATGAATGCTTGGGCATAGTGCTGCCAGTTGTTTTCCACACCTTCACCAATGGCTTGCATCTTGACCTTTTCAATGTTGAGCGGTGAGGGTGAATACTCATCTCCCTTTTCGGACTTCGAGAGTACACTTCGGATGCTTATCGTGTCGTTGCCTTCTTTCCACCATACCAACAAAGCTGATTTGCCGGTCAACGAAGGTATGGTCTTACGATTGGCATAGCCTTTGACCGACTGCAAGTACTTGTCGATGCACTTGATGATGTCTGAATCGTCGTTGGTTTGGGCTTTCTCACAGATGGACTTGAAGATGCCGTTCTCCATTTTGTATTCCACACCTTCACCTTTTACCTCGGGCTTGAGTCCTTCCACAAAGTCTTCATAGTCCATGGATTGATGGAAGGTGCAAAAGGCGATTTGACCTTCTTCACGCAAACGCTCATATTCAGCCATCACCTTGTCATGGTTGGCAAAGTCATTAAAGTCTTTGTTACACATACGGACAGCAATCGATGCGGTGGCGTATGTCTTACCTGTTCCTGGTGCGCCTTGAAGAATGATATTCTTCTTGTGACGTAGCAACTTATATAGTGGTTCTATTGTTTCCACAGCTTGTTTCTTTCCTCCTTCGGTTTTTTGTTTGTTCTTGAAAACGTCTTTGTACATTCGGAATATGGGGCCTTTCAGGTAGGACAACATGGTTTGGAAGTCCACCCATTCGATTTGGCCATTAT
>OHDS01000814.1_pt1 | contig 14498 bp, 13 predicted proteins | sample 1567031 | NCBI WGS metagenome assembly OHDS01 (sample SAMEA3879503, study PRJEB24766) | human gut metagenome | biome: human-associated habitat; feature: feces | place: USA | collected 1985/1987
GAAATTTCGGCAATCAGCTCTGTTTCCTTTGAGGGTAACAAGCTGAGCGATGTTTATCCGTCTTATACATTTTTAAACGATATGATTTGTGAAAATCAGGACGCCGTTGTTGAAAAGAGCGATGTTATCTTTGCCGCTCTTCCACACGGTCTTTCACAGGAGCTTGCCGCAAAGTGCATTGATGCGGGCAAGGCATTCATCGACCTCGGTGCTGACTTCCGCCTTGAAAGCGAAGAAGAATACACCGAATGGTACGGCGGAACTTTTCTCGACAAAAAACTTCACGAACAGGCAGTTTACGGACTTCCTGAATTTTTCAGAGATAAAATCAAGGGCAAAAAGCTTGTTGCAAATCCGGGTTGTTACACAACCTGTTCACCGCTCGCAATTGCTCCTGCAATTGTAAACGGACTTGTCAGCACAAAGGGCATCATTTGCGACTGCAAAAGCGGCGTTACGGGTGCCGGCAGAAAGCCAAATCAAGGCAACCACTATCCCGAACTCAACGAAGGATTCCACGCTTATAAGGTTGCAAGCCACCGCCACACTCCCGAAATTGAGCAGACTCTTTCAAAGCTTTCGGGCGAAAAGGTTATTATCACCTTTGTTCCGCACCTTCTCCCCGTAAACCGTGGCATTCTCGCAACTGTTTATGCCGACATCAAAGACGGTGTAACCTTTGAACAAATCAGAAAGGCTTATGAGGACTTTTACAAGGACGAATTTTTTGTAAGACTTCTTGATGACGGCAAATGTGCCGACATTCACAATATCAAATATTCTAACTTCTGTGATGTTTCAATTCATCACGATAAGAGAGCCAACAAGCTCGTTGCCTGTGCCGCAATTGACAACATGGTCAAGGGTGCCGCAGGTCAGGCTATTCAGAATATGAACATCATCTTCGGACTTGACGAAAAAACAGGTTTGGTAATCGTTCCGCCTGCATTTTAAGGGTGAATATCTATGGAAATCAAGTATATTGAAAACGGCTCGGTCACTTCCGCAAAGGGCTTTACAGCCAACGGAATTTGTGCCGGAGTCAAAGCATCTAACACAACTAAAAAAGACCTTGCGCTCATTTACTGCGACAAGGTTTGCAACAGTGCGGCTATCTTTACAAAGAACCTTGTAAAGTCCGACACTATATATGTTACTAAAAAACACCTTGAAAACGGTACGGCTCAGGCTGTTGTCGTAAATTCAGGCAATGCAAATGCCTGTAACCCTGACGGCTATGAAAAGGCAGAGAAAATGTGCAGTCTTGCCGCAGACGCTCTCGGTGTTGACAAAAACGATGTAATCGTTGCATCAACAGGTGTTATCGGTCAGCCTCTCCCGATTGAACCCATTGCAAGCGGAATTGAAAAGCTCAAAGGCACGCTTTCAAAGGACGGCGGAATCTCTGCCGCAGAGGCAATTATGACAACCGACACCGTGAAAAAGCAGTGGGCTGTCGAAACGGTTCTTGACGGCAAAAAGGTTACAATCGGCGGTATTGCAAAGGGCAGCGGTATGATTCATATTAACATGGGTACAACCCTTTCATTTGTAACAACCGATGCGGCAATTTCTTCCGAAATGCTCAAATCCGCACTTATCGAAGCCGCTGATGTCAGCTATAATATGGTAAGCGTTGACGGTGACACCTCAACAAACGATACCCTTGCAATTATGGCATCTGGTTATGCAGGCAACAAGGAAATCACAGAGAAGAACGACGATTACAAAACCTTTACAGCCGTTCTTACCGATGCATTCAAAAAGGTTGCAAAGAAGCTTGCAAAAGACGGCGAAGGTGCAACAAAGCTCCTTATCTGCAAGGTTGACGGTGCAAAAGACGATAAGAGTGCAAAGATTATTTCAAAGAGCATCATCTGTTCAAGCCTTGTAAAGGCGGCAATGTTCGGGGCTGACGCAAACTGCGGAAGAATCCTCTGCGCAATCGGCTACAGCGGTGCCGAAACAGATGTTAAAAAAATTGATGTTTCATATAAATCTGCAAAGGGTGAAATCCTTGTTTGCAAGGACGGCAACGGTCTTGTGTTTGATGAGGACAAGGCTAAGGAGATTTTGCTTGAGGACGAAGTTGAAATTCTCGTGAAATTAGGTGACGGCAATGCATCTGCCGAGGCTTACGGTTGCGACCTTACCTATGATTATGTAAAAATCAACGGTGACTACCGCACATAATATGCGATTTGATTGTGTGAGCGGAAATCAACTACATAAAGGATTGAAGAAAATGGATGTTTCAAAGAGAGCCAAGGTACTTATACAGGCAATGCCCTATATCAAGAAATATTCGGGCGAAACAATTGTTGTAAAATACGGCGGAAACGCTATGATAAACGAAGAGCTTAAAGCGGCAGTTATGAGCGACCTCGTTCTTATGCAGCTTGTCGGAGTCAATGTTGTGCTTGTTCACGGCGGCGGACCCGAAATCAATGCAATGCTCAAAGCCGTTGGCAAGGAAAGCAAGTTTATCAACGGTATGAGAGTGACCGACAAGGAAACTATCGACATTGTTCAGATGGTGCTTGCAGGCAAGGTCAACAAGAGCCTTGTTCAGCTCCTCGGCAGTCACGGCGGTAAGGCTATGGGACTTTGCGGTCTTGACGGCAGAATGCTCATGGCTGAAAAGCTTGTTACAGGCGCAGACCTCGGCTATGTGGGCGAAATTAAGGAGGTTAACCCCGAACCGCTCAACAACGCTCTTGCAAGCGGTTATATTCCGATTGTTTCAACTGTTGCAGGCGGTTATGACGGCAATGTATACAATATTAACGCAGACATTGCGGCATCGCAGATTGCCGCTAAAATCGGTGCAAAAAAGCTCATTCTTATGACAGATATCAGAGGACTTCTCCGTGATGTTCACGATGAGGATTCACTCATCCCGGTTGTCAATGTCAGCGAAGTTCCTATGCTCAAGCGTGACGGCATCATCAGCGGCGGTATGATTCCCAAGATTGATTGCTGTGTTGAGGCAGTCCGCAGCGGTGTAAACCGTGCCCATATCATTGACGGCAGAATCGAACATTCAATTCTGCTCGAGCTTTTCAGCGATGAAGGCATCGGTACAATGTTTTATTGATTTATGAGTGACAAATTGCCAAACAGAAAGAAAATCCGTTTTGAAAATTATGATTATTCGGATTTTGGTGTTTACTACATAACTGTTTGTACAAAGGATAAGCAAAGAATTTTTTGGACAAACAAAACTTTTAGTGCGTATAAAGTTCTCGGAGATGCAGGCATTTCCGTAGGGGCGGATATTATCCGCCCGCCTGATGAACTTTTCCGTTCATTTACAATTGTCGGACAATATGTTTATAAGGCGGTGCTTGAAATACACAGGCATTATCCTTTTATATTTGTTGATACTTTTACAATTATGCCGAATCATATTCACTTGCTATTGCGAATCGATAATATGATTGAGGCAGAAAATTCTGTGGTGTTTTCTAAGACAAAATCAATTTCAACGGTTATCGGTCAAATGAAACGCACAGTTTCCGCACAGGCAGGGTATTCCGTTTGGCAAAAGTCATTTTACGACCGTATAGTAAGGAATGACAAAGAGTATTCCGAAATATGGCAATACATTAACAGTAATCCGTTTGTATGGGAAAAGGATTATTAATCAGATTTTAAAAGCACTACATAAGTTTTTGTAGGAACGGGTATTATTCGCTTGCCTTGATAAAATTTATGTTCACTAAAATTTTATGATGTTATGAAAACTGTGTATCCAAATTTGCACGCAATGCGTACAATCCGTATGCAACACATATGGGTAAGTGACCGCAGTTCGCCGTGCGGGAGGATAATATCCGCCCCTACGCTGACATTGTACTTTTTATAAAAATAGTACATTAAAAATATTTCTTCTATTCTTGCGGGCGGATGATATCCGCCCCTACAGAATTGTGCAAACGGTAGCTATGCTACGCTCGGGTATGGATAGTTTCTAATTTATCAAACTGTCTACACGAACGGGGGACGGCGACTCGCCGTGCGGGCGGATGATATCCGCCCCTACAGATTAGATTTTGGAGGGTGCAATGATTATACGAGAAATGACAATTGACGACTATGACGAGGTCTATGAGATGTGGCAGATTACCACAAAGCGTGCGCTCTCTAAGGCTGATGAAAGAGATCAGATGGAGCGTTATCTCAAGCACAACGCCGGTATGAGTCAGGTTGCCGTGGTTGACGGAAAAATTGTCGGAACCGTGCTTGCAGGTCATGACGGCAGACGGGGATTTATCCACCATATGGCTGTTCTGCCCGAATTCAGACGAAAGAAAATCGGTCACGCTCTTGCACAGACCGCTATCCAAAAAATCCGTGAACAAGGCATCGACAAAACTCACATTTTCTGTTATCAGAACAACGAAACAGGTCAAAGCTTCTGGCGTGATTTCGGCTTTGAAAAGCGTGAGGATGTTTTTGTTTACTCCTTCAGCAATGATAAAATATGAAAGGGTGTGGCTAACTTGACTACAAAAGAGAAAGATTTAAAATATATTATGCACACATACGGTCGCTACGATGTTGCTCTCAAAAGTGCAAAAGGCGTTACCGCATATGACGAAAACGGCAAAAAGTACATTGATGTTTCATCGGGTATCGGTGTAAACAGCCTTGGCTATTGCAATGACGGTTGGGTTGAGGCTGTTTCAAAGCAGGCAGGCACAATTCAGCATATGTCAAACTATTTTTACTGTTCACAGGCAAGTGACCTTGCCGAAAAGCTTTGCACACTTACAGGTCTTTCAAAGGTCTGCTTTGGCAACAGCGGTGCAGAGGCTAACGAATGTGCAATCAAAATTGCCCGTAAGTACAGCTTTGACAAGTACGGCAAGGGCAGAAATGAAATCGTAACGCTTAACAATTCCTTTCACGGCAGAACTGTTACAACTCTTGCCGCAACAGGTCAGGATGTTTTTCATAACTATTTCTTCCCGTTTACAGAAGGCTTTAAGTATGCAGACGCAGACGATATGGACGCTCTGAAAGCAGTTGTTTCGGACAAAACCTGCGCAGTAATGCTTGAACTCATTCAGGGCGAGGGTGGTGTAAATATCCTCGATCCCGAATATGTAAAAGAACTTGTTAAGTATTGCAACGACAACGATATTCTCGTTATTGTCGATGAGGTTCAGACAGGCGTAGGCAGAACAGGCAAGCTGTTTGCTCATCAGAATTACGGTATCCTCCCCGACCTTATGACGGTTGCAAAGGGGCTCGGCGGCGGACTTCCTATCGGTGTTTGTATGTGCGGTGAAAAGCTCAAGGATGTTATGTCACCGTCAACTCACGGCACAACATTCGGCGCAAACCCTGTTGTTTGTGCAGGTGCAAACTATGTTCTTGACACAGTTGCAAATGACGAATTTCTTGCCGAGGTTGAGAAAAAAGGTCAGTATTTTGAGGACAAGCTCACAAAAATTGACGGCGTAAAGAGCGTTCGCAGAATGGGACTGATGATTGGTATTGAGCTTGAAAAGGGCGATGCACACGACATTGCAATCAAATGCGTTGAAAACGGCTTGCTTATTATCACGGCAAAAGATTTGCTCCGTATGCTCCCACCGCTTGTTATTGATTACAATGAAATTGACGAGGCGATTAATATACTCGAAAAAACAATAAAGGAGAACAACTAATGAAACACTTACTTAAACTTGAGGATTGGTCAACAGAAGAAATTATCAACACACTTAACCTTGCCGATCAGCTTAAATATGAGCAGAAACACGGCATTGAGCATAAAATTCTCAAGGGCAAGTCTCTTGGTATGATTTTTGAAAAGTCAAGCACCCGTACCCGTGTTTCATTTGAGGTTGGTATGACACAGCTCGGCGGTTATCCGCTTTTCCTCTCATCAAATGACCTTCAGATTGGCAGAGGCGAGCCTGTTGAGGACACAGCCCGTGTTCTTTCCCGTTTTCTTGACGGTATTATGATTCGTACCTTTGAGCAGAAAGAAGTTGAGGCTCTTGCAGAGTACGGTTCAATCCCGATTATCAACGGTCTTACAGACTATTGCCATCCATGTCAGGTTCTCGCAGACCTTATGACAATTCGTGAATTCAAGGGTAAACTTGAAGGACTCAAGATGTGCTTTATCGGCGACGGCAACAACATGATGAACTCACTCATCGTCGGCGCACTCAGCACAGGCATGAGCTTCTCTGCCGCCTGTCCAAAGGATTATATGCCGCCTAAGCATATTATCGAGTTCGGTGAAAAGTACGGTAACGGCAAGTTTGAAATCGTAACAGATCCGCTTGAGGCCGCTAAGAATGCCGATGTTGTTTATACAGATGTATGGGCATCAATGGGACAGGAAGAAGAAAAGAAAATCCGTGAGGCAGCATTCGCAGGCTATCAGGTTAACAAGGAGCTTATGGCTGTTACAAACAAGGATTGTATGGTTCTCCATTGTCTCCCTGCACACCGTGGCGAAGAGATTACTGCAGATGTATTTGAAGAACACGCAAATGAAATCTTTGAGGAGGCAGAAAACCGTCTTCACGCTCAGAAGGCTGTTCTTGTTGAATGTATGGCAGATGAAATGCCTGAAAAAGTTTGATGACAGTTTGATTCTTTAAAACTTCATAAAAAGCAAAAAAGTCACATTGTACAACAGCAAGACAGCTGTTTTGTGCAATGTGACTTAATTTTTATTGCAAAACGGAGCATAATTCCATTGGGGGATAATAGCAAAATCAGAATTGCAGGTGTATAATTATGTTAAGCAATTACACGTTTTATGGCGAAAAAGGAAGTCTTTAAAATGACAAGAGAACAAAAACAGCATATTCTGCATTTTGCAGTCAGCTCTCTGGGCGGATTTATGGGCGGATATGCAATTTACAATCACTGTGATGTGTTCGGTAACGCACAGACAGCAAATATGATTCACCTTGTCAGCAAAATTTTTACGGGTGATTTTGAGGGGGTTGTGTTTATCGTCATCGCTCTCCTTACATATATTCTCGGCAATGTTTTCTTTGTAGTTTCCGACCGTTTTATTAAGCTTGAAACCAAAACCGTCAGCCTTATTGCAAGTGCGGTTGCACTTCTGATTATCGGAATTTTTCCGAATATTTCAAACAACTACCTTGCAATTCTGCCGATTCTGTTCGTAACTCCTGTTTTGTGGAATTCATTCAGAACAGCCGGAAGTTATGTTACATCTCCGATTTTCTCGACAAACAATCTTCGTGTTGCAACGGTTTCAACATTCACGGGTATTATTGACAAAGACAAGGATATGAAGAAAAAGGCTAAATTCTATTGGCTTACGCTTGCAAGCTATCATATAGGTGTTGTCCTTGCCTGCGTTCCGAGCGTTTTTATCGGTGTGAACAGCATCTGGTTTGGCTTTGTAAGCATTACTCTTTCAACAGCTTCATATATGTGGCTCTGCGGTGTGTTTGACAGAGAAGAATCCTTTGCAGCATCCGAAGGCTTAGCAGCACAATCGGAAATAATTTAAAATAAAAAATAATGTCGGCGGTACACCTCCGACATTATTTTTTTTGTTTATAACTTTCAATCGGCAAAGTCACATTATCAACATCAAAACACCCATAATAACAGGCTGGTGGGCAAGATAAATCCACAGGCTGTATTTGCCGATTTTGTCAAACAGCGGGATTTTGAATTCAAAATATTTTGCAAGATTTTTTTGTGCGATGAAATTCCAAAGATAAAAGCCTGCCGTAAAGAGGAAAATCCACGGAATAATCGGGAAATAGTCTGCCGACACAAAGTCGGACGAGGGGAATCCCAGAAATGCAAGGTACTTGCACGAATAGAGAAAATCGGGCAATTTTACGATATCCAGCCCGAAAAATCCGACACAGCCTTTTTGCAAATCATACGAAACCGCATACAACAAAAGTGAAATCAACGCTCCCGACAGGGGGCTTATTTTTTTGAGGTTATCCGAAAGAACGGAAACAATCATCATTGAACAGCCTATCAGATTCAGTACACCGAACCATACCGCCTGATTCGGTTCGGCTATCACGGTAACGCAGGTAACGGCAAAACCCGCAAGATTCAAAAGAACACCCCTTTTTATGCCGTTTCCCGAAAAGTTAAGGCACATTCCCGAAAGCAGTATGAACATTACGCAGATACTGCGTTCCCAGACCGCAGTCATGGGATAAAAGTACCAGCTTGTGTTAAGTCCGTACATCATAAAAATATCGTAGCATAAGTGAAACGCAACCATACTGACTGTTGAAATTCCACGCAGAGAGTCGAGAAGATAATATCTTTTGTTTTCTTTTAACAAGGCTTTACCGTTTGGATTCATCAATTATTTATTCCTTTTCATCATAACGGAAAAGACGACCACAGCCAGAACAAGCAACACAACCGCATATCCGCAGACGGGGATTAGTTCGGGCATAATGTCCGAATAGTTGCCCGAAATTGCATCTCTTGCGGCGTTTACGGCATGGGCAAACGGAAGTGCGTTTGCAAGATTTTTGAACCAACCGCCGACCATTGCAGTATCGAACCAAATGTTTGAAAACCATGCCGAAAGGTTTGTGAGCAATGCACCGCAGATTCCGCCGACAGCCTTTTCATTCAGAAGTGTGCCGAGCAGAAGTCCGAGCGAGATAAACACAATTGCAATCGGAATGTTTACCGCAAGCATAAGCAAAATGTTCACGCTGACCTCAAGTCCGAGGAAGAACGCAACAACAACGCATACGGCACTCTGCAAAATTGCCATTGGCAAAAGCGGAAGTGTGTAGCCGATAATAAACTCGTGTGCTTTGAGCGGAGATGTGAATAATCTCATCATAAAGCTTGTAGTTCTGTCCTTTGCAATGAGCATTGACGAGAACAGCGAAATAAAGCTCATTCCGAAAACCGTAATACCGGGCGTCAGCTTGTCGATGTTGAACATTGTCATCTGAGCCTGTTCGGGGATTGCCGAATTTATTGCCGACAGCAAAAGAAGAAGTACAACGGGAAATCCGAGTCCGAAACAGAATGTCAGCGGATCACGGAGAATTTCCTTTGTATTTCGTGAAGCAAACGCAGTCAATCTCATTACAACGCACCTCCGTTTGTCAGCTTTACAAAAGCCGACTCAAAATCTTCTTCGCCCGAAAGGGCAACAAGCTCATCGGAAGTACCCTCAGACACAAATTTACCGTGAGCCATAATCCCGATTCTGTCGCAGAGTGCAACAGCCTCTTCGAGATAGTGCGTTGTGAGAATAACGGTGATTTTACCCTTGAGCTTTTCAATCTCAACCCAAAGGCTGTGTCTTGCAATTACATCAAGTCCGAGCGTGGGTTCGTCAAGAAAAAGTATTTTCGGCTCTGAGATAAGTGCCATTGCAATGCTCAATCTTCTGACCTCACCGCCCGACAGCTTTTTAGCCTTGCGGTTTTCAAATTCCCGCATGGAAAAGCGTTCGATAAGTTCGCTTGCTTTGGCTTTTGCAACTTTCTTTGAAAAGCCGTAAACCTCTGCCATGAGTTCAAGATTTTCTCTTGCGGTAAGGTTCATTGCCGCCGCACTTTCCTGCGGTGAAATTCCGATAATCTGTTTTACCGCTGCTCTGTCGGTTTTTATGCTGTGACCGAGAAGCTCTGCCTCACCCGATGTCGGCATAATAAGCGTTGTGAGCATTTTCATTGTTGTTGTTTTTCCTGCACCGTTGACTCCGAGCAAACCGTACATTTCGCCCTCGTTGATTTTAAGGTCAAGGTTTGATACAGCCGTTTTTTCCTTATATTTTTTTGTGAGTTTTTCTGTTTTTATTGCGTACATATTTTCTCCTCAATTCAGGATAAAAGGGATTCAAGTCAAATTTTATTTCATTTTTGCAAGTGCCATACCTTTTTTCTCGTCACCGAGAACCAGAAGTCTGTCGCCTGCCTCAATTCCGAACACCTTTCTGGCGTGTTTAGGGAGTGTAATCTGTCCTCTTTCGCTGACCTTAACAATGCCGAAAATGTACTTTCCGTCACCGTCGGGAGTGAGTGCATCAGATTCTTCCTCGTAAAAAGGACACACAAGAAGCATTTCTACCGTAGTTTCAAAAATCTGCGCCATTGTCACGCATTTTTCGACATCGGGAAGAGATTCCTCGTTTTCCCACTTTGCAACAGACTGTCTTGACACCTCAAGCCTCTCCGCAAGGTCCTCCTGTGAATATCCGTACTTTTTCCGAAGATACTTCAAATTCATACCAATCATACTTTTCATACCTCCTGAGTTAAGTATATTTCATATGTAACGCAATTTCTACCAACCTGATTTTACACTTTATGTAAAAATCAGTTGCATAATCCCTTTATGATTTATGATAAACTCCCTTACAGATTTTGTCAAACAAAAGGCGGTTGCGTTTTTTACGCCTTGTTTACATTATTCTAATGTATATATCATTGTTTGTTCACAAAACTGTCACATTTTAATGTTAAACTTAAACCAATATCGTATGTACGGAGGACATATTATGAAAAAACCTACTAAAAGAGATACAATCAATCTGTTTTTCTCTGCATTTCTGATCATCGCATTTATCGTTTGCGCACACTTCTTCTCACAGTACGCATCAGCCCTTTCACAGCCACTCGGTTCAATCATTCCGATTCTTGTGTATGCTGTGTTCGGTCTTTTGGTGTTCTATGCAACCCGCGTCGGTGACGGCAAGGCGGTAAAGCGTTTTTCGCTCGTTACACTTATTGTAATGGTGCTCCCGTCACTCTACATAATCGTTGCTTCCCTTGCTCCGGGACTTCCGCTTTATGATGTATTTTCAAATGCAAACGGCTCGGGATTAAGCGTTATTGTAACGCTTGCAAGTATCGCACTCGGTTACGGAATTCCTTACTCATTCCTCAGCGGTTTTGAAGTTGCCGATGATGAGGCTGTTGAAGAAGAAACAGGCAACCCTGTTCAGGGAGGCATTGAGGCTGATCTTGCAGATGACGAAAACGCAGAAGATACTGCATTTGAAGAATCCGAAGAGGTTGAAACAGAGGAACTTCCCGAGGATGAAAGCGAATCAACAGACGAAACCGATAACGGTGAAGATGCTTGATTCACTGCTGATTTTTCTTAAATCGACGAGTACCTGCACGGCTTGTGCGGGTACTTTTTGTATATGGCAAAAATTATGCTTTTAAACTTAACGGTGCTAATATTCAGTTGACAAATTGTCACGGCTGATTTATTATTTTGGTACGGGGTGTGCAGAATAAATGCACCGTATTTTTCTGTTTCAAAATTTTTCTTTCAAAGGAGAATTACATAATGGACGATAACAATAAATATAATAGAAATAAGGATTATGAGCCTGACAACTTTGATGACGAGGTTGCGTTTCCTGCAAGAAGAAACAACGCCCCCGAAAGATCTTCCGATATTCAGGAGGATTACGGCGATAACTTTGACAATGATGTAAAATTTGTCGGCGATTATGACGAAGACGCCGTTCAGATGCCGGAAATCGACTTTGAGGACGATATGGAAACTCCCGTAAAAATGCCGTCGGAAAGAGATGACCGCACACAGACTCCCGACTATGGTGACAATTTTGATTCTCAGACAGGAGAGCAGGTGTCAAAGGCTACAAAGGATTTTCAGTATGACCTTTCATCTGACGATATGGGTAACTACTACACAAAATCGACGATACACCCAAAGCGTAAAAAGGTTGTTAAAAAGAAAAAGAGAACGAGCCGTAATGTGGCGGTTATCTTAACAATTGCGGCGGTAATCTGCCTTATTGTTGCCGTTGTTTTTGCATTTACACAATGCAGTTCACAGAAAAAAAATGATAACAAGGCTTCCACAGCACCGTCAACGGAACAGGTGACAACGGTACAGCCTACAACGGAATACGGCGATGACAACTATGTTCCCGTTTACACGGAAGAACCGACATATGAACCGCCGACTGAATATCAGCCTGAAACAGAAGCGCCTGTTCAAACTGAACCGCAGACAGAGTATCAGCCTGAAACAGAGCCGCAGCAGAGCAGTGATATCAGTGTTACCGAATCGTCACAGACTTCGGATGACACTCAGCCGACACAGTCATACGAGAGCGGCGGCGATGAACCGTATGTTGAAGAAAACTGATTGTTTTCTTTTGATAAAATGAATTTATGAAATTGGAGATGTTTTAAATGGGTTGCACCCACGATTGTTCAAGCTGTTCTTCGGATTGCAAAAGCAAGGAACAGAATTTGCACGAAGAACTTAATAAATACAGCAGTGTAAAAAAGGTAATCGGTGTTGTGTCGGGTAAGGGCGGAGTAGGCAAGAGCCTTGTAACCTCAATGCTCGCAGTAACATTTAACCGACTCGGTAAAAGCACGGCTGTTCTTGACGCAGATATCACAGGTCCGTCAATTCCAAAGGCATTCGGAGTACATGAGAGATGCAGAGGCAACGATGAGGGAATTTTCCCCGTTGTTACCGAAACGGGAATCAAGATGATTTCCGTGAACCTTCTTCTTGAACATGAAACCGATCCCGTGGTGTGGCGTTCGCCGGTTATCACAGGCACGGTAAAGCAGTTTTGGAAAGATGTAATCTGGGAAAATGTTGACTATATGTTTGTTGATATGCCTCCCGGAACAGGCGATGTTCCGCTTACGGTATTTCAGAGCCTGCCGATTGACGGCATTGTTATCGTTGCGTCACCGCAGGAGCTGGTTTCAATGATAGTTCAAAAGGCCGTTAAAATGGCAAGGATGATGAATGTGCCGATTTTAGGTCTTGTTGAAAATATGAGCTGGTTCATGTGTCCCGATTGCGGAAAGAAACACAGTATCTTCGGTGACAGCCGCATTGAGGAAGTTGCAAAGGAATATGACACACAGGTGCTTGCAAAGCTTCCGATTGATCCCGAACTTGCAAAATGTGTTGACGATGGAAAAATTGAATTTTTTGAAGGAAACTATCTTGACGAAGCGGCAGAAATAATCGAAAAAAAACTTAGTAAATAAGCATTTGCAATATTTTGCTTTTTCTGCTATAATAAGCAGACACAATTTCACAATTACAAATTGGAGGAGTAAACAATATGAATTGTCCCGTATGCGGTCATGAGTCTGACGGTAAGTTCTGCGAAAACTGCGGATCACCTCTCACTCAGAACAACACACAGGAAAATGCAACAAACAGCGTTGATTCGTTTGGTCAAAATCCGACACCCGAACAGCCGAATTATGACTATAACACAGAGAATCAGAGCTACGATCAGGGATACAACAACGGGTACGGTAATCCGAATCAAAACGGCACAAGCTACGGTCAGCAGTTTACGAACCAAAACGGTGGTTACAACGGCAGTCAGCAGTTTACAAATGTACCGAACGGTCAGAAGAATAACAGCAGTAAAACAGCCATAATCATTACGAGCATTGTCGGCGGAATAATCGTTCTTTTGATTGTTATTTTCGCCGTTGTTGCGTGCAATGTACTGCCAAAGGTGATTGATTATGCAGACAAACACGTCGACAAAGCAATTGACGATGCTTCAAGCTATATTTCAAAGGACTTTGACAAAGAAACAACTGTGCCGGCATTTGATTCGGACAGTGCAACCTCCGACATTGACGAGGACGATTACCTTACGGATACCAAATCTCATGTTACATATTGTGAAAGTTATGATTATGAGGGATGGAAAATCATGGGCGTGGACGATGATTACTTCTACAATAATCTGTCCCACTCCGATAAGGAAGTCACAGAAATTACAATCAATATTCCCGAACAGATTGACGGTGTGGATGTTGTTGAAATTTCAAGCTTCGGGGTCTATCTTTCCGATGTAAAGGTTAAAGTGGTTATCCCGAAAACCGTTAAGGTTGTGGATTCATTTGCATTCAGTTTCAATGACAATATATACGAGCTTGAAATTGCCGACGGTGTAAAGGTTCTTGAAAGCGATGCGTTCACATCTATGCCAAACCTTAAAAGCGTTACTGTTCCCGATTCCGTAAAGGAAATGGAGGATTGCGGTCTTGGTATGGATGTTGATGACAATTATGACAGTGTTCCGCTCAAGGGCTTTAAAATGTATTGCAAAAAAGGTTCAGTCGCCGAAGCATATGCAAAAGAAAACAATTTGTCATATGAGATAATCAAGTAAAAAGTTAATGTAAATTAAAAACAGCTTTCCGAACTCAAAATCGGAAAGCTGTTTTTTCGTTACCGTGTATAATGAATGTCATACATCCGTAGGGGCGTTCATTGGACGCCCGCCTTGATGCAATATTACATTTAACCATATGTTTTAGGTATGATGATTGTTGTGTATTGAACCTTGCACACGGACGGGCGAACACGGTTCGCCACTACAAAAAAGGTCGGGAAAACATTGCGTTTCAATTTGCAAACTGTCTTCCCGACCATAATTTTCAATTTTCCATTTTCAATTTAAAAAAGTTTTGCTCGGAAGGGCTTAATACTAACTCTAATCA
>OHDS01000828.1_pt1 | contig 14249 bp, 13 predicted proteins | sample 1567031 | NCBI WGS metagenome assembly OHDS01 (sample SAMEA3879503, study PRJEB24766) | human gut metagenome | biome: human-associated habitat; feature: feces | place: USA | collected 1985/1987
TTTGACTTCCATGCCCACAATGACTATGACCTTGCCGTGAGCAATGTGCTTGCCGCCGTACTTAGCGGTTGCAAGGGACTGCATACTACCATTAACGGCCTGGGCGAACGCGCCGGCAATGCTCCGCTTGCCAGTGTGCAGGCTATCCTGAAAGACCACTTCAATGCCATTACCAACATTGACGAAAGCCGCCTGAACGACGTAAGCCGTGTGGTGGAGTCCTACTCGGGCATCGTCATTCCCGCCAATAAACCGATTGTTGGCGAGAATGTATTTACCCAAGTGGCAGGCGTCCATGCCGACGGTGACAATAAAAGTAACCTCTACTGCAACGACCTCCTGCCCGAACGCTTTGGTCGCAAGCGAGAGTATGCCCTGGGCAAGAACAGCGGTAAAGCCAATATCCGGAAGAATCTGGAGGACTTGGGGTTACAACTGGATGAAGATGCCATGCGCAAAGTGACCGAACGCATCATTGAGTTGGGCGACAAGAAAGAGCTGGTGACGCAAGAAGACCTGCCCTATATCGTTTCGGACGTACTGAAGCACGGAATGGCAGAAGAACGCGTCAGCCTTAAGAGCTATATTGTGAATCTGGCGTATGGATTGAAGCCGATGGCTACGTTGAAGATAGAAATCAACGGAAAGGAATATGAGGAAAGTTCCAGTGGAGATGGCCAGTATGATGCTTTTGTGCGCGCCTTGCGCAAGATATATAAAGTGACACTGGGTCGTAAGTTCCCGATGCTGACGAACTATGCCGTGACCATTCCTCCCGGTGGGCGTACCGATGCCTTTGTGCAGACGGTTATTACCTGGAGTTTTGAAGATACGATATTCCGTACACGCGGATTGGACGCAGACCAGACGGAAGCGGCCATCAAGGCGACGGTGAAGATGCTGAATATCATAGAAGACGAATACGAATCATAAAAAATGGATCTCATGGAGAAAAAGAAATCGTTTTTTGAGAGGCGTCCTTATGTATGCTATGCGTTGTATGCAGGCTTGCTTTTTGCTTTCAACCTCTTTCTGCGTTGGTGGAGCGGCGAGTTGGATGCGGACGAGTATCTTATGTCAGCCATCAATACCCTTATATTGACAGCTGGTTTTGTGTGGGGTGACCGGTATCGCCGCAAGAATCTTGCAAACAAAAAGAAGATAGATGAACTTTTAAATAATAAAGAAAACAATGGATTTTAAAATTGCAGTGTTGGCCGGTGACGGTATCGGCCCCGAAATCTCTACCGTAGGCGTGGATGTGATGACTGCCGTGTGTGAGAAGTTCGGACATAAAGTGAACTATGAATATGCCATCTGCGGTGCAGACGCGATAGACAAGGTGGGTGACCCGTTTCCCGAAGCCACTTATGAGGCTTGTAAAAATGCGGATGCTGTATTGTTCTCTGCCGTAGGTGACCCGAAATTCGACAATGACCCTACTGCCAAAGTGCGTCCCGAGCAGGGCTTGCTGGCTATGCGCAAGAAACTGGGACTGTTTGCCAACATCCGTCCCGTGCAGACCTTCAAATGTCTGCTCCATAAGTCTCCCCTTCGTGCGGAACTGGTGGATGGTGCCGATTTCCTTTGCATCCGCGAATTGACCGGTGGCATGTACTTCGGTGAGAAATACCAGGACAATGACAAGGCGTATGATACGAACATGTATACCCGTCCTGAGATTGAGCGTATCCTGAAAGTCGGATTTGAATATGCCATGAAACGCAGTAAACATCTTACGGTGGTGGATAAAGCCAATGTGCTTGCCTCTTCCCGTCTTTGGAGACAGATTGCCCAGGAGATGGCACCGCAGTACCCCGAGGTGACAACCGACTATATGTTTGTGGACAACGCCGCCATGAAGATGATTCAAGAGCCGAAATTCTTTGACGTAATGGTTACGGAAAATACGTTTGGTGATATTTTGACGGACGAGGGTTCCTGCATCAGTGGCTCTATGGGATTGCTGCCTTCTGCTTCTACGGGAGAGAGCACGCCGGTATTCGAACCTATCCATGGTTCCTGGCCGCAGGCGAAAGGCTTGAATATAGCCAATCCGCTGGCGCAAATTTTGTCTGTAGCCATGCTTTTCGAATACTTCGACCTGAAAGAGGAGGGGGCGTTGATTCGTAAGGCAGTTGATGCTTCACTCGATGCGAATGTACGTACACCGGAGATTCAAGTAGAAGGTGGCGACAAATACGGTACCAAGGAAGTGGGCGCGTGGATTGTAGACTATCTTAAGAAGTCTTGATAACAGTGTCTCATTACCGTTCTGTTCATCAGTAACTTCTCACTGCAAAGTTCTGCAAACCTTTTGCAGTGTCACTGCAAAGCTGTTACAGTTGCGCTGCAAAGCAGTTGCAGTACCACTGCAAACCTATTTGCAGTAACGCTGCAGCTCGTTTGCAGTACTACTGCAAAAAGCATGCACCATCTTTGCAGTGGGAAGTCGCTGATTGTCAGATATGGTTCTTCCTCCTCATCCTGCCTTCTTCAATCGTTTCATATCCTTTCATCCTCTTTATTCGTGTTAAGCTTTGATAGATGGCAGTATAATCTTTCCTTTCCCGCACGGTTTATTTCTTGGAATTTCCATATCTTTGTCAGCATATCCATGTTACGTAAGTGTGTACGGGAAGAATGTATTAGACAGTGAGATTATGGCGAAAATTGCAAAGAACCTGACGGAGTTGATTGGGCATACTCCTTTGATGGAATTGGCTGAATACAGTCGTAAATACGGATTGAAAAGAAATATTGTGGCTAAGCTGGAATCTTTTAATCCGGCGGGAAGCGTGAAGGACCGTGTGGCATTTGCCATGATTGAGGATGCCGAGGCACGTGGGGCTTTGAAACCCGGAGCCACGATTATTGAACCTACCAGTGGCAATACCGGCGTGGGACTGGCGATGGTAGCAACCATCAAGGGATATCATTTGATATTGACCATGCCGGAGACCATGAGTGTGGAACGCCGTAATCTGTTGAAAGCCTTGGGTGCGGAGATTGTACTGACCGACGGACTGGCAGGTATGGCCGGCTCCATTGCCAAAGCGAAAGAATTGCGGGATGCGATACCTGGTGCGGTTATTCTGCAGCAGTTTGAGAATCCCTCCAATGCCAAGGCTCATGAACATACTACGGGGGAAGAAATCTGGACGGACACGGATGGTAAAGTGTCTGTGGAGTGGCGCGTGCCTTGAAGAAACATAATCCGGATGTCTATGTTGTGGCTGTAGAACCGGCCTCCTCTCCGGTTCTGGAAGGAGGGGAAGATGCACCGCACCGCATCCAGGGGATTGGGGCCAATTTTATTCCTTCCATTTATGATGCTTCTGTAGTAGACGAGATTATTCCGGTGCCCGATGACGAGGCCATTCGTGGAGGACGAGAGCTGGCTTCTACGGAAGGCTTGCTGGCTGGCATCTCATCCGGTGCGGCGGTATATGCGGCACGGTTGCTGGCCGAACGCCCTGAATTTGCGGATAAAATGATTGTTGCCCTACTGCCCGATACGGGGGAACGCTATTTGTCAACAGAACTGTTCGCTTTCGATACCTATCCTTTGGAATAAATACTGAACTATTATATGAAGAAACTTATTTTTTCTTTCTTCTTGTGTGGAGCCACGATGTTCCCTGCCTTTTCACAAACCTATCAGGAACTGAGCGAACGTGCGGTTGCAGCCACGGAGCAAGACAGCTTGTCATTGGCCGAAAAATACATTGAACAAGCTTTGAAAATGGAGCCCGCCAATCCTCATAACGCTTTGCTTTTCTCCAATTTAGGAACGATACAGCGTTGGCAGCACCGGTATGAGCAGGCTCTTGACTCGTATACGCTGGCATTGAACATTGCTCCGCGTGCCATACCCGCCCTGATGAATCGTGCCGCTCTTTATCTAGAGTTGGGAAAGGATGACTTGGCCCGGATAGACTATTCTTTGGTGCTGGATATAGAGAGCGATAATCAGGAAGCCTTGCTGATGCGTGCCTATATCTATATGCGGCAGCGCAACTATAATTTTGCAAAGTCTGATTATGAACGTCTGCTGAAACTTGCCCCCCAGAGTTACAATGGCCGTCTGGGGTTGGCTACACTGGAGCAGAAGGAGGGCAAATATGAAGCGGCGCTTTCGATATTGAATGCCATGATTGCAGAAAAAGGAGGAGAAGCTACCCGGCTGACTACCCAGCAATATGCCGTACTTTACGTAGCACGTGCGGGTGTAGAGCAGGATATGAAACATGTGGACCTGGCCATGATGGACTTGGAAGAAGCCATCAAGCTGGATGCTTCGCAGACAGAAGCCTACTTGATACGGGGGCAAATTTACCTTTCTCAAAAGAAAAAGGAGTTGGCAAAACGTGACTTCGAAAAGGCCATTTCACTTGGCGTGCCGCAAGGTGACCTCAGGGATTTACTGTTACAGTGTAAATAATATTCAACTGTATTTCCGTATCAGTTCCACAAACTCTTTTCCGTATTTCTTCTTTTTATATTCACCGATACCGCTGATATTACCAAATTCTTCTATGGTAGTGGGGCGGGAGGCGCTGAGTAGGTGGAGCACTTTGTCGGACAGTACGATATAGGCAGGAAGTGCTTCCTGGTCGGCAAGGCGTTTGCGGAGAGTGCGGAGAGCCTCGAAAAGTTCCCCACTTTCTGTATTGGGCAATCCCAATGGCAATTCTTTGGTTGGAACTGTAGCCTTGCGTTTACGGCCTCTTGTAGCTTGTACAGCTTCCTCGCGGCGGATGGTGACAAGCAGGGCGCGTGCTCTGCCAAACAAGACATCTGTTCCGCTTTGAGTAATTTTCAGATGGTTGTTTTCATTGTAGGCTATTTCGAAATAGCCGAGTTGCAACATTTGCAGCAGGTAGTCATGCCAATCTCTGGCAGGTACTTCACGCCCGGCTCCAAAGGTCTTAAGGCGATGGTATCCCCTTTCTGTAACTTCAGAACTCATGTTTCCTCGGAGGATGTCCACTAAAATACCGGTTCCTATCTGTTGCTCGGAACGCGCGATTGCACTAAGTGCCTTTTGTACGATTATTGTACCATCGAAACGTTCGGGGGGATTTTTGCATACATCACAGTTTCCACAGTCGCAGGTCGTATTTTCACCGAAATAGCTTAACAGAATGCGGCGGCGGCAGATATCTGCTTCCGCATATTGCTGCATGCGTTGCAGTTTTTCCAGGTTGATGCTTTGTTGTCCGCTGTCCGTTGCGAATTTAGTGAGCAGAATGAGGTCGGCCAGTGAATAGAACAAAAGGGTGTCACTGGGCATTCCGTCTCGTCCGGCACGTCCTATTTCTTGATAGAAACTTTCAATGCTTTTGGGCAAATTGTAATGAATTACCCAGCGCACATTGCTTTTGTCAATTCCCATTCCAAAGGCAATGGTGGCGCATACCACTTGCACGCGATCATTGATGAAGTCGTCTTGTGCTTCATCTCTTCGTGCCGACGACAGTCCGGCATGATAGACTGCTGACTTTATCCCTTGTTTTTGAAGCATTTGTGCCACTGTTTCAGTCTTGCTGCGGCTCATGCAATAAATGATGCCGCTCTCTCCCGGATGGCGGGCGATGAAGTCGAGGATGGCTTTGCTTTTTTCCTTCTGCTGGTAACCTCTTTTTACGGTGAGACTCAGGTTGGGACGGTCGAAAGATGAAATGAAAATTCTCGGTTGGTTGAGGTGTAGCTGTTTAATAATATCTTCACGGGTTATTTTATCGGCTGTGGCAGTAAGTGCAATGATGGGAACCTGGGGAAACAGTTGGTGAAGGATGCCCATCTGTGTATATTCCGGACGGAAATCGTGTCCCCATTGTGAGATGCAGTGAGCTTCATCAATGGCGAAAAGGGAAATATGCATATCCCTTAACAGATAGTTGGCTTCCGCCAATAATTTTTCAGGAGAAATATATAGCAGTTTCAGCTTGCCTTCCATGCATGCACGTCGTAGGGAAGCATTCTCTGTTTCATCATTATTGCTGTTCAGTGCACCGGCCGCGATACCGTTTGCACAGAGCGTTTCCACTTGGTCCTTCATCAAGGAAATGAGCGGAGAAACCACTACCGCCGTGCCTTCACTCAATAGGGCGGGAAGTTGGTAGCAGATGGACTTTCCACCTCCCGTAGGCATCAGTACCAATGCGTCTTTACGGTCCATCAGATGGCGTATGATGTCTTCTTGTAAGGGGCGGAAACTGTCGTAACCGAAATATGTCTTGAGCGTTTGTAGCATAATCTGGCAGTATGTATTTCTTCCGGCAAAGGTACACTAATTATTGCATATACTACAAATGGAAAGTCATCAAGATTTTGTATCATATGAGTTTCTGCAAAAGGTTAAAGTTTCTTATTAATGGCTGAATTGACCTACTTTTCAACCTTTTTCGTTGTTTATTTATCAAAAATATATACGGGAAAAGTTGTGTATTAAAAAAAAATGTCTGACTTTTGTAAAGTCTAAGGGGCTAACCCTTTGGCTTTTCCGATTTTAAACAACCCTAACCAGTTAATTCAATGAGTGATTTAGAAAACAATGCCCAGGAAAAAGGAACGAAGAAACGTCCTTACAACTTGCGCGAAAAGAAAGAAAAGGATGCTGCCTACCGTTCTTTGATAAGGCCGGAATTGGCAGATGAGTTGTATGACAAGATATTGAATATCGTTGTTGTACAAAAGAAGTACAGAGATGCTGATTATTCCGCTAAGGATTTGGCGAAAGAATTGCAGACCAATACTCGCTATTTGTCTGCAGTGGTGAATTCACGCTTCGGCATGAACTATTCTTGCCTGCTGAATGAATATAGAGTAAAAGAAGCGCAGCATTTGTTGACAGACAAAAGATATGCTGACAAGAATGTAGAGGAGATCAGTACGATGGTCGGCTTTGCAAACCGTCAGTCTTTTTATGCTGCTTTCTATAAAAATGTAGGTGAGACTCCTAATGGATATCGTAAAAGACACGCAGAAAAAGAAGCTAAGAAGAAATAATTCTGTATGACTGAATGAATAAAAAGGAAATATTCCGGAACAATTGTTTCGGGATACTTCCTTTTCTTCTTTTTTAATACCAATCTATATACTCCCGACACATGAAGAAACAACTAATTTCTATGGTGACTGCCCTTTCTCTATTGACGGCTTGTGGTGGAAATCCGAAAACAACTGCTGAGGCAGAAAAATTTGACTATACAGTGGAACAATTTGCAGATTTACAGATTTTACGTTACCGCGTACCAGGTTTTGAGGATTTGTCCCTCAAACAAAAAGAATTGGTTTATTATTTGACGGAAGCGGCTTTGCAGGGCAGAGACATTCTTTTCGACCAGAATGGCAAGTATAACCTGACGATTCGCCGGATGCTGGAAGCTGTCTATACCGGCTATAAGGGAGATAAGAATACTCCTGATTTCAAGGCTATGGAAGTGTACCTCAAGCGGGTATGGTTCTCTAACGGCATTCATCATCACTATGGCAGCGAAAAGTTCGTTCCGGGATTTACTCCCGAATTCTTCAGGCAGGCTGTACAGAGTGTGGATGCAGCTACGTTGCCGCTTGCCGAAGGACAGACTGTGGAACAACTGTGCGAGGAAGTGTTCCCCGTTATTTTCGACCCCACGGTGATGCCCAAACGGGTGAACCAAGCTGCCGGTGAAGATTTGGTTTTGACTTCCGCATGCAATTATTACGATGGCGTGACGCAGCAGGAGGCCGAAGATTTCTATAATGCCTTGAAGAATCCGCAGGATGAAACTCCCGTTTCCTATGGTTTGAATAGCCGTTTGGTGAAAGAGGATGGCAAGATTCAGGAGAAAGTATGGAAAGTGGGGGGCTTGTATGGACAGGCACTTGAAAAGATTGTCTACTGGCTGAAGAAGGCAGAAGGAGTTGCCGAGACTCCCGAGCAGAAGGCGGTGATAGCCAAACTGATGGAATTCTATGAAACCGGCGATTTGAAGACATTCGATGAATATGCCATTTTGTGGGTGAAGGATTTGAACTCACGCATTGACTTTGTGAACGGTTTTACCGAAAGTTATGGTGACCCGCTCGGCATGAAGGCAAGCTGGGAATCTCTGGTGAATTTTAAAGATTTGGAAGCTACCCAGCGTACAGAGTTGATAAGCGGCAATGCACAGTGGTTTGAGGACCATTCGCCGGTAGACGGACAATTCAAGAAGGAGAAAGTGAAAGGGGTGTCTGCCAAGGTAATCACGGCGGCTATTCTGGCCGGTGACTTGTATCCTGCAACTGCTATCGGCATCAACCTGCCCAATGCCAACTGGATACGTAGCCATCATGGTTCGAAATCCGTTACAATCGGTAACATTACAGATGCTTATAACAAGGCAGCTCATGGCAACGGGTTCAATGAGGAGTTTGTGTACAGTGATGCAGAGCTTCAACTGATTGATAAGTACGCAGATGTGACAGATGAACTGCATACTGACCTGCATGAATGTTTGGGACATGGTTCCGGTAAATTGCTCCCGGGTGTGGACCCGGATGCGTTGAAGGCATATGGTTCTACTATCGAAGAAGCGCGCGCCGACTTGTTCGGACTCTACTACGTGGCCGACCCGAAGCTGGTGGAACTGGGGCTTACTCCAAGTGCGGATGCTTATAAGGCTCAATACTACACCTATCTGATGAATGGTTTGATGACACAGCTTGTACGTATCGAGCCGGGTAACAATGTAGAAGAAGCCCATATGCGCAACCGTCAGCTCATAGCCCGCTGGGTGTACGAGAAAGGTGCGGCAGAAAAGGTTGTGGAATTGGTAAAGAAGGATGGGAAGACGTACGTCGTGATAAACGATTATGAGAAAGTGCGTGACTTGTTTGGCCGGTTGCTTGCCGAGATACAGCGTATCAAGTCCACCGGTGACTATGCCGGCGCCCATGATTTGGTGGAAGCCTATGCCGTGAAAGTCGATCCCGCTTTGCATGCCGAAGTGCTGGAACGCTACAAGAAGCTGAATCTTGCGCCGTATAAGGGGTTCGTCAATCCCAAGTATGAAGTGGTGACGGATGCCGACGGTACTATAACAGATGTGACAGTGACTTATGATGAAGGTTATGCGGAACAGATGTTGCGTTATAGCAAAGACTATTCTACATTGCCTTCTGTCAATAAATGATGAACTATGATAGATACTAAAGAGCAGCTGCATCAGCGGCTGAAAGATATAAAGACACAGCTCCGTCTCTCAATGAACGGGGCTGTGTCCCAAAGTATGCGTGAGAAAGGGCTGGTATATAAGCTGAACTTTGGCGTGGAGTTGCCCCGTATCAAGGGTATTGCTGCCGGTTACGAGAAGGACCACTCTCTGGCTCAGGCTTTGTGGAAAGAAGATATCAGAGAGTGCAAAATATTGGCGGGACTTTTACAGCCGGTAGAGAGTTTCCTGCCCGAGATAGCCGATATCTGGGTGGAAGATATCCGTAATATCGAGATTGCAGAACTTACCTGCATGAATTTATTCCAACATCTTCCTTATGCGCCTGCCAAGTCCTTCCATTGGATTGCAAGCGAGGACGAATACACGCAGGTTTGCGGCTTCCTCACCATAGCCCGTCTATTGATGAAGAAAGGGGATATGAACGAACGGGTTGAAAATGAGTTCCTCGACCAGGCAATAACGGCTTTTTTGTCGGGCTCCTATCATGTACGCAATGCAGCCATGACTGCTATCCGCCGCTTTATGCAGCAAAATGAGGAAAATTCTTTTCAAGTTTGCCGCAGAGTGGAGGGTATGGACAATTCTTCTTCTGATGTAGAACAATTACTATACAATCTTGTAAAAGAGGAGGTTTGTTAGATTAGTTCTATGGTTATAGAGACTGATGCGGTAAGGGAATATTTCCCTTATCGCAATTTTTATCTCTTTCTCGTTTGCTTTCCACAAAAAAGGATTAACTTTGTTGGCTGTAAAACTGCGCCGTCAAATGGAAAGTCAGAATGTGAAAGATACAGTTAGGCAGATATTCACTGAATATCTGAATGCGAACGGGCATCGGAAGACTCCCGAACGTTATGCTATACTTGACACCATTTACTCCATAGACGGTCATTTTGATATCGACACGCTCTATTCACTGATGGCCGACCAGGAGAACTTCCGCGTCAGCCGTGCAACGCTTTACAATACCATCATTTTGCTTATAAATGCTCGTCTGGTCATCAAGCATCAGTTCGGCAACTCTTCCCAATACGAAAAATCTTATAATCGCGATACGCACCATCACCAGATATGCACCCAGTGCGGAAAGGTGACCGAGTTTCAGAACGAGGAGTTGCAACATGCCATTGAGAATACCAAACTGAGCCGTTTTAATCTTACGCACTATTCCTTATATATGTATGGGTTGTGCAGCAAGTGTGACCGGGCCAATAAACGGAAGAAAAAGAATAATAACCATAAAAAAGAAAAATGAAAGTAGACGTATTATTAGGATTACAATGGGGCGACGAAGGCAAAGGCAAAGTCGTTGATGTGTTAACTCCGAGATACGATGTCGTAGCTCGTTTCCAGGGCGGACCGAATGCCGGACATACACTCGAGTTTGAAGGGCAGAAGTATGTGCTCCGTTCCATTCCGTCTGGAATATTCCAGGGAGACAAGGTGAATATCATCGGTAACGGAGTGGTGCTTGACCCGGCTCTCTTCAAAGCGGAAGCCGAATCATTGGAAGCGTCCGGCCATAACTTGAAGGAACGCTTGCACATTTCCAAGAAAGCACACCTCATTCTGCCGACTCACCGCATACTGGATGCTGCATACGAAGCAGCCAAAGGCGATGCAAAGGTAGGAACGACCGGAAAAGGTATCGGACCGACTTACACGGATAAAATCAGCCGTAACGGTGTGCGTGTAGGCGACATTCTGCATGACTTTGACAAGAAGTATGCAGCGGCCAAGGCCCGTCATGAACAGATATTGAAGAGCCTGAACTATGAGTATGACCTTGCAGAAATGGAGAAGGCATGGTTCGAAGGTATCGAATACTTGAAACAATTCCAGTTGGTGGACAGCGAACACGAGATGAACAATCTGCTGGCTGCCGGCAAGTCTGTATTGTGCGAAGGTGCGCAGGGGACAATGCTGGACATTGATTTCGGTTCTTATCCGTTTGTCACTTCTTCTAATACGGTCTGTGCAGGTGCTTGTACCGGTCTGGGTATTGCTCCCAACAAGATTGGTGAGGTATATGGTATTTTCAAGGCCTATTGTACGCGCGTAGGTGCCGGTCCGTTCCCGACGGAATTGTTCGACAAGACCGGTGACCGGATTTGCACGCTGGGTCATGAGTTCGGTTCTGTGACTGGACGTAAGCGCCGTTGTGGCTGGATTGACCTGGTGGCATTGAAATATGCCATTATGGTAGACGGGGTTACCAAACTGATAATGATGAAGAGCGATGTACTCGATTCTTTTGAAACCATTAAGGCTTGTGTAGCTTACAGGATAGATGGGGAAGAGATTGACTACTTCCCGTTCGATATTAACGAAACCATTGAACCGGTTTATGTAGAGCTACCCGGTTGGCAGACGGATATGACCAAGATGCAGAGTGAAGATGAGTTCCCGGAGGAATTCAATGCATACTTGTCATTCCTGGAAGAACAGCTTGGTGTGCCCATCAAGATTGTTTCCTTAGGACCGGACCGTGAGCAGACCATCGAACGGTATACAGAGGAATAATAAAACTTACTGATAACCTTAGGCACGGATTACACGGATTTCGCGGCTTCATCTGAAGAACCGTGGGCGTCCGGATAGTCCGTGCCTTTTTTATTTATTGCCATGAAAACACATCTTTTGTCTTTTTTACTGCTGTTGCTCCTTGTACCTTCCGCACAGTCGCAGACTTATCAGCCGACGGAGGAAAATCTGAAATCCCGTCAGGAGTTTCGTGACAACCGATTCGGTATCTTCCTGCATTGGGGGATATACAGCATGCTGGCTACCGGAGAATGGACCATGACGAACAAGAACCTTAATTATAAGGAGTATGCCAAACTGGCGGGAGGCTTCTATCCTGCCAAGTTCGATGCTGCCAGATGGGTGTCAGCCATTAAGGCGTCCGGGGCAAAGTATATCTGCTTTACATCCCGGCATCACGATGGCTTTTCTATGTTCCACACACGTTTTTCCGATTACAATATTGTGGATGCTACCCCTTTTAAGCGGGATATTCTGAAAGCAAGGTATTCGTCTGCATCTCTACTATTCGCACATCGACTGGTATCGCGAGGATGCTCCGTGGGGACGCACCGGACGTGGAACGGGACGACCGAATCCGGAGGGCGACTGGAACAGCTACTATAAATTCATGAACAACCAGCTGACCGAGCTGCTCACCAATTATGGAAAAATAGGTGCCATTTGGTTTGATGGCTGGTGGGACCAGGACCAGAATCCGGATTTTGATTGGCAACTGCCCGGGCAATATGCCATGATACACCGCCTGCAACCGGCTTGCTTGGTTGGGAACAACCATCATCAAGCACCGTTTGCCGGCGAGGACATCCAGATATTCGAGCGCGACCTGCCGGGAGAGAACCGTGCCGGTCTTTCCGGGCAGGATATCAGCGCCTTGCCCCTTGAAACCTGCGAGACGATGAATGGAATGTGGGGATATAAGATTACGGACCAGGATTATAAATCCACCAAAACGCTGATACATTACCTGGTGAAGGCTGCGGGTAAAGATGCCAATCTGCTGATGAATATCGGTCCTCAGCCGGACGGTGAGCTGCCTGCTGTTGCATTGGAGCGTCTGGCAGAAGTAGGGGAATGGATGAAGGTATACGGTGAAACCATCTACGGAACCCGTGGCGGCTGCATTGCTCCGCATCCTTGGGGAGTCACTACACAAAGAGAAAATAAATTATACGTGCATATTCTCGAATTGCAGGATAAGGCTCTCTTCCTGCCGTTGGAAGGCAAGAAAGTGAGGAAGGCAGTGGGGTATGCCGACCGTCTTCCAGTGAAGTTCCGTAAGTGTGAAGGAGGGGTGATGCTCTACTTGCCGGAGGTTCCGACGGATATTGATAAAGTGATAGAGGTGGAGATTGAAAAATAAATTATAAATCAGAAATCTTTAATTCTTCCTAAAAGATAAAGGAAACGCTGGCATTGCTCACCGTTTCCTTTTATTTTTGGCAGACTATTTGTTATACAATAAGAAACGACTGATTTATTCACAATTTAAAGAAAGAAAATTATGGGAACAGGAATGATATGGATTATTTTTATCGGTATTGCCGCCGTTAGCTGGCTGGTACAGATGAATCTTCAGAACAAATTCAAGAAGTACTCTAAAATCCCTACTGGCAACGGAATGACGGGAGCGGACGTGGCTTTGAAGATGCTGCACGACAATGGCATCTACGATGTGACTGTGACGCATACTCCCGGACATCTGACCGACCATTATAATCCTGCCAATAAGACAGTAAACCTGAGTGAGAGTGTTTATAGCAGTAACAGCATCATGGCTGCTGCCGTTGCAGCCCACGAATGTGGTCACGCCGTGCAGCATGCACGCGCATATGCTCCGTTGACAATGCGCAGCAAGCTGGTGCCGGTGGTGTCTTTTGCTTCACAATGGATGACGTGGTTGCTGCTGGCAGGTATCTTGATGCTGAACTCCTTTCCGCAACTGTTGCTGGCGGGCATTATATTGTTTGCATTGACAACTTTGTTCAGCTTCATCACCTTACCGGTGGAAATCAATGCAAGTAAACGTGCGTTGGTCTGGTTGAGTTCATCCGGCATTACTAATTCGTACAATCATGCACAGGCTGAAGATGCTCTTCGTTCTGCAGCTTATACATATGTAGTTGCTGCATTGGGCTCATTGGCAACATTGGTATACTACATCATGATCTTCATGGGTAGAAGAGACTAAAAACTTCTCCATAAAATATAAAAGAGTGCCTTCTTAGTCCGCATTAGGATTCTGGAAGGCACTCTTTTGTTTGTCATACGTTATCATATATTCGGGTTTTGCACAACTTAGGGTAGAATGTTGACGATTTTTTCAGATATATGCAAGTGTTGCTCGGAAATTTGCAGTAAATTTGCGCAATTAAAATTATAAACAGTAATATTATGGCAGCAAAACCAAGTATTCCTAAAGGAACTCGTGACTTTTCGCCGGTAGAAATGGCGAAGCGTAATTATATATTCAATACGATTCGTGACGTATATCATCTG
>OHDS01000847.1_pt1 | contig 14046 bp, 13 predicted proteins | sample 1567031 | NCBI WGS metagenome assembly OHDS01 (sample SAMEA3879503, study PRJEB24766) | human gut metagenome | biome: human-associated habitat; feature: feces | place: USA | collected 1985/1987
CGTTGTTTATATTTATATATTAAACTATTTATCTTCAATAAAAGTTTGACAGTGATTGCTCTTTTTGAGAATGTTTAATAACTTATCCTCTTTTCAATCCGTTTAATCTCCGGGATACAAGAAATTATTCTTGAAAGTGCTAAAAAATAATCTTACAACAGTTGTGCTTCTTTCTTACAACAGCTATTGTAAGAAAGAAGCACAACTGTTGTAAGAAATAATAATATTTGTTGTAAGAATAATAATGTGCATAAACAGAGTTAGTTTCTTGCGAATAGGATTTTAGTTCTATGCAATTACAGAAATAATTTATAATAAGTTGTCAATGGGCCCTTTGCAACCCAGTTGCATTTCCTATTCCTTACCTTTGTACCAACTAAAAAAATAAAAAGATTATGGAAAGTAAATGTCAGTGTTGTTGTTCACATACTCATTCGCAGAGCAAAGAAAAAGAGAAATCTATCATTAAGAAGTGGTGGGCTCCGGTATTGTCCGGTGTCTTCCTTCTGTTGGGTATTGTCTTTCAGCATCAGGAGTGGACGTGGTTCGCTAATCCGGTTATCGAGTTCCTTTGGTTTCTTATAGGCTTCCTGCCTGTCGGACTGCCTGTGATGCGCGAAGCTTGGGAGAGTATTTTGCAAAAAGACTGGTTCAATGAGTTTTCGCTGATGGCATTGGCTTCCCTTGGAGCTTTCTATATCGGAGAATATCCGGAAGCACTGGCAGTAATGTTACTCTATTCCATCGGAGAGATGTTGCAGGATAAGGCTGTGAACCAGGCATCCCGTAATATCAAGGATTTGCTGGATGTACGTCCCGAACAGGTAGATGTGTACCGAAAGGGGATACTAAGTACTGTTTCCCCCCGTGAGGTAAATGTAGGAGAAGTGATCGAAGTGAAGCCCGGCGAACGGGTTCCCTTGGATGGTAGCCTGCAAAATCCTTATGCCGTCTTCGATACTTCGGCACTGACGGGGGAGAGTATGCCGCGCAATGTCTCCGAAGGAGGTGAGGTGCTTGCCGGTATGATTGTCAGCGGACAGGCAGTGCGCATACAAGTGACGAAACCTTATGATCATAGCACTCTGGCACGTATTCTTACTTTAGTTCAGGATGCGGCGGAACGGAAAGCACCGGCGGAACTTTTTATCCGGAAGTTTGCCCGCATCTATACACCGATTGTAGTCCTGTTGGCTTTTCTTATCGTTGCCCTTCCTGCACTTGTTGCGGCTGTGCATCCGGGATTTGACTATGTGTTCAATGACTGGCTCTATCGGGGACTGGTGTTTCTGGTAATATCCTGCCCTTGTGCATTGGTTATCAGTATCCCATTGGGCTATTTTGGCGGAATAGGAGCGGCTTCGCGTACAGGTATCCTGTTTAAAGGAAGTAATTATCTGGATGCCATAACCCGTATCAATGCAGTTGTATTCGATAAAACAGGTACGTTGACTACTGGTAGTTTCCGTGTGACATCCATACAGGCAACAGATATCCCCGAAGATGAATTACTGAGTTTAGTGGCATCTGTAGAAAAGAAAAGTACCCATCCTGTGGCACAAGCCATTGTTCACTATGCTTCCGGACGTGGTGTGGAGCCTGCGGTTGTGACTTCTTTGAATGAATTGGCAGGATACGGTTTGGAAGCTGAGGTGGAACACCATCAGGTACTTGTCGGTAATATCCGTTTATTGACTGACCGTCAGATAGCTGTACCCGAAGAACTTGCGGATTGTGTAGCTACGGTAGTGGTCTGTGCCGTGGATGGGAAGTATGCCGGGCAACTGCTACTTTCAGACACTCTGAAAGAGGATGCGGTAGATGCTATTAAAAAATTAAAGGCTTTAAAAATAGATAATATTCAAATGTTATCCGGGGATAAACAAGAGATTGTTAATATCTTTGCAAAGGAATTGGGAATTGACAAAGCCTACGGTGACTTATTGCCGGAAGATAAGGCCGTTCATTTGGAACAACTCAATTCTGTTCCGGGTATGTCTGTCGCATTTGTCGGAGATGGCATGAACGATGCTCCTGTATTGGCTCTCAGTGATGTAGGTATTGCCATGGGAGGGTTAGGTTCGGACGCTGCCATCGAAAGCGCGGATGTCGTTATTCAGACTGATCAGCCATCCAAAGTTGCAACCGCTATCTCTATAGGGCGGGCAACACGACGGATAGTGATGCAAAATATAGTAGGTGCTATTACGGTGAAGGTGTTGGTGTTGCTGGCGGGTGCCTGCGGATTTGCCACTCTTTGGGCGGCAGTGTTTGCTGACGTTGGCGTAGCTTTGTTGGTGGTGCTGAATTCAGTCCGTATATTGAGAAAGAAGTTTTAAGAAATATGGAAGAAATATATTTGCATAAATTGTCCCTGCGGGATATAAAGCCTACGGCCATGCGGCTGCTGATTCTCCGTACCATGATGGAGATGAAGCGGGCCGTGTCCGTCACCGATCTAGAGAATAAACTCGACACGGTTGATAAATCTACTATCTTCCGGATACATGGAGTGGACGATGGAAGCGGTTCGCTAAAATATGCGATTTGTGAAGATTGCTGTATGTGCACGGTGGAAGACCAGCACATGCATTTCTATTGTGAGCAGTGCCACAAGACGTACTGCATCCGAAGTGTGCATGCTCCGACGGTCAACCTTCCGGAAGGGTTTATGCAGACCGGTATAAATTACGTTATCAAGGGCATGTGTGCAGATTGTGCAGTCCATCAGAAAATAGACACAGAAGAATAAGAAAGATATTATGAGACATTTCTATTACTTGTGTTTCCTTTTATTAGGATTTTTGTCTCTGCCTGTCCGGGCAGGGGAGGATAATCGTGAGCCAGAACAATATACCAGGGAGTATATTATGAAGAATTATATGAAAGATCCTGTTCGGACCTTGCGATTATTGGATAAAGCTGAAGTTAACAGTGCAATGCCTCTAAATGTTGTTGATGAGCTGCGCAGTGTGGTTTATCGCAATATGTACAGAAATAAATCCGCTCTGTATTATGCCCGTAGGGCTTATGTCAGTGATTCCCTGTCACACGATAACCCTTCACATTTGTTGAGGATGACGGTTTCCATGGCTGAATTATTTTCTCTGCTAAGCGAATATAAGGAAAGCATGCGCTATGCTGTTCAGGGGGTGGAACTGGCGCGCGAACTTAAAGATATACAGTCCGAATGTAAGTTATTGTTTTGTATGGGAGAGAACAAAAGAAGGCTTTCTTTCAAAGAAGAGGGGTATCTGTTCTTTGATCAGGCCATTGACTTGATCGATGATTCTAAAAATGAGGACTATGAGGTCATGCTTTCCTATTTCTATGGAGTGAAGATGGGCTATTTGATTGCTGACAAGCGATCGAACGAGGCTTTGGAAATAGGTCTGCAACGCGAAAAATTGCTTGACAGGATGAGTGGACAACCGAAAATCCGTGCGGACTTATTGGATCTGCAATTTGCGTATGTATACTCCAAATTGGCTTATCTTTTCCATTTGACGGGAGACCAGAAGCGGGCAGCTGTCTATTATAAGAAATATAAGTCGACAAATGCTGCTTCCACTCCTGATGGTAAATTTGATGCTACTCCTTATTTATTGCTTTTGGGAGAATATCAGGCTGCATTGGATAATTGTCGTGATTTTAAGGAAGTAATGCGTCAGCAGGATACATTGAATAGCCAGTATCTCAGCATCCTGAATTTGGAAATACAAGCCAATGCTAAATTAGAGAACTATAAAACGGTTATAAATCTTCAAAGGGATATCACTGCAATAAAAGACAGCATTTATCAGTGGGAAAAGCAGAATGCAGCACTGGAACTGGATGCACTTTATGAGTTAAACGAGAAAGAAGCCCGCATCTCGAAGCAGGCGTTTCAGCTGAAGATTCGAACCATTACGCTGATATGTATTCTGAGTGGCGCATTACTGGCATTGTTCTTTTTGTGGAGACTCTGGCTGCAAAACTGTGTAATCAAAAACAAAAATAAAGCGTTGGTAAAACGTATCAATGAGCAATTCTCCATGCAGGAAGAAATGGACCGTTCGCAACTGGGCGTAGAGAAAGATCTCTCTTTTCCAGAGAAAGTGGAAGACGAATCCGGTGATAACGAAGAGCAGGATAAGCAGATGAACAAGATGATTTTTGAGAAATTGGATTACATTATAAAGCGGGATAAAATGTATCTTTCTCCCGACTTGTCGAGGGAGGAGCTGACCAAAATTGTCCGCATGAATAATACCCGTTTTGCCAAGATGATAAAGGAGAATACGGACACCAACCTGAGCGGATATATCAATAACCTGCGCCTGAATTATGCGATACATTTAATGAAGGAACAACCCGATTATACTTTGCGTGCAATAGCTGAATCATCGGGCATCAACAGCATGCCTACATTCCATCAGTTGTTTAAGGGAAAAACAGGAATGACTCCTTCGGAATTTAAGAATGCTCAAAAAGAAATAGATTCTTAAGTGCTTGTGTATTAGATGGGTGGTACTTTTTTTAATAACCTTGAGTACTTTTTTAAATAATCAGTCGAAGATATAATTTAAGGGTTATCTGAGAATTGAGTTTCTTTGTAGTTCAATTATAAGGATAACCTGAATTATGATGTATATTTTATATTTAATAACTCTGTTTGCCTTCATTGCTTCACTGATAGTGGCAGTCTATTATTTCCGAAAATATAATAAAATTCGCAACCGCTTTTCTGGAAGTACCACTATGAATGGTGAACAGGAATTAATGAAACCTTATAATCTTTTGATGCAGGAGTTGGAGCAGAAGCAGCAACAACTGAAACAGCAAAATCTTCAACACCACTTGTTGGTGAAAGCCATTAAGCTGAAACTCTGGAAATGGGATTTGAAACGTAAAGAGATTATCTGGGAAGGAAATCCGGAGAAGGGGGAGCAGGGAGCTGTAGTAGTAAATGCGGATGAGCACCTGTCGCATATATTGCCGGAATACAGAAAAAGAATCTATGAAGCGATAGATGGATTGGAGAAAGGTTGTTCCAAGCTTATCGATGAAGAGTTCTTATATCAGAATGCGGACAATACTTTATCCTGGAGAAATATCTATGGCGCCGTATATGAGTATGATGAGGACGGAAAACCTGCTATTCTGATTGGAGGTACCCAGATCATTGTCGAGAGGAAAAAGCTGGAAAACGATCTGCGGAAAGCGAAAGACAAAGCAGAGGAAGCCAATCGCCTGAAGACAGCTTTCCTGGCAAATATGAGTCACGAGATCCGTACTCCTTTGAATGCTATTGTTGGTTTCTCCAGCATATTGGCGGATACTGAGGATATAGCGGAAAAGAAAGAATTTTGTAATCTGATCAATCACAACAATGCGCTTCTACTGAAAATAGTGGATGATATTCTTGATATTTCGAAGATAGAGGCGGGGTATATAGATCTGCATCCCACGTGGTTCTGTCTGTCTGACTTGATAATGGAAAGTGCTACCGAGTACAAGATGAAAGCAGCCGGAAGACTGGATATCCGTATTCATAAACCGGGACAGGGCTATATGGTTGAACTGGATACAAAGCGTGTGAAACAGATATTGAATAACTTCTTGTCCAATGCTTTGAAGCATACTCAGGAAGGGTATATTGATATTACTTACGGCGTTACAGAACAAGGTATTGAGATAAAGGTAACGGATACCGGATGTGGTATTCCGCAGGATAAATTGCCTGTTATTTTTGAACGTTTTGAAAAAGTGGACTCTTTTACACAAGGAGTTGGGTTAGGGTTGCCTATATGTAAGTCCATTGCGGAATGTATGGGTGGATCTATTGGGTTGACTTCGGAAGTAGGTGTAGGTACAACTGTTTGGGTTACATTACCTTGTAGTACTGCACCTACTCCCAAGTTATACAAGGAGAAGTTAATCGACAACTTCTATTCCTAATCCTGTAAGCAACCCTTCCAGTCCGTATCGGGAGAACTTCGCTTTTTTCAGACGGTTGGCAGCAGGATTTAAAGTATAATTGCGTGCAGTAGTGAAATCTGCTTTCTCTAGGTTGGTATGATGGAAAGAAGCATAACAGAGGTCGCAATCTTTAAATACTGCATTGGAAAGGTCGGTTTCCATAAAGTCTGTGTTTTGCAAATCACACCCTATAAAACGGGTTCCTTTCAGTTTCATCTCAGTAAAAAGGGCGTATGACAACAGACAATTATGGAATTCCACAGACAAGCCGAAGCGGTTGCTGAGGCTGAAGTTGATGCCTGTCATTTTGCAATCGGTGAACAGGACATCCAACCAAGAGGTATTACTGGTTTTTACTAATGAAAGGTTGCACTCTTTGAATGTACATTTTTCGAATATAACTCTTCCGATAGGCTTATCTGAAAAGTTACATTTGTCAAATGTACATTCATAATAATTTGTTTCCAGTTCCTCGATGGAGAAATCTACTTTTTCTATGGTCTTGTCTTCCATTTATCTTTTCAGTTAATTCATTGCTTTGAATACGGGTTCCGGCTTTTGTATCTCCGATTCGAAACCAAACCAATAGCCTTGATTGGTTTCCTCATTGACAGGCAGGAAACAAAGGCGGAGATTCTCTTTGTATTGGCCATACAGTACTTGCCAGTTCTCCGGGGGAACCTGCCGTTTGGTCTTTACCTTTTCTGCCGGAAGTTTTTTCAGTGACATGCCGGCCTCTATCCAAGCAATGCTGGCTTCTAACTGATATTCTGGATAGTTGTGCTTACAGAATTCATACAGGATAAGTCCTCGTTTTTCCAGACTTATCGGTTGGTCTATCAAACCTATTTGTATCAGGTGTTCCAGGAACCGATACAGGAATTTTTCTTCTTTCAGAATGAGTTTACGGGTGATGGATTGCCAGGCTGGAGTATTATAAAATCCATCCAGCAGGCGGGAGAGTTGACGGGCTGTTTGCAATTCACTTACATTGATCTCGCGGGTTTGAAGCACTTCATAGGGTGGGAGGGGAGAATATTGGATGCCCAATTCTTCCGCTCTTCTACGCATTTCCGTACCGGGGAGTAATTTGAGAGACTCCAGTTGTATTTCTCCTGCACCGTATGCTGCCAGAACACGGATATCTTTGAATATTTCTGCAAGATGGTAGAGTGGGAGTCCTGCTATTAAATCGGCATGTGTTTCCATATTGGGGAGAGAACACAGGAATTTCAGACCTTCCAATGCGTCTGTCAGCTTTCCCATCCTCCGGCTTTTCTCGAGTACAGGTTCACGCAGGCTTTGTATGCCTGCTTCCAGGTGTAACAGACCTTCGGGCAAGTGTTTCAATTCTTCTTTCAGTTCTTCGGAAAGAAGTGCAGGGTGTATTTCCAGATGGAAGCGTATATCAGGGTGGTATTCAAGAAAAAGCTCAAGCAGTTCTTTTGCCCGGCGGGTATTGTAATTGAAAGTACGGTCGAGTACACGCACGTTTTTAATACCATGTTGATGAATGATTTGGAGTCGTTCGCGAATAGCTTCTATGGAAAGTGTACGTACAGGCTTTTCACCTCCGCTGACGCAGAATGCACAGGTGTTGAAACAGCCTCGTGTCGTTTCCAGCTGTACGAATGGTTTGCTCCAATTAAAGAAACGGCTTTTCTCGGGAGGTATGAGATCAGAGAATTTCAGTACACGTGCTATGCCGTTGTCTCTGTACTGCCCGTTGGAGTCGAGATAACAGAGTCCGGGAATGGTATTCCACTTTTCCTGTTCGTTCCGGCATGCGAGCCATTGCGGGAACACTTCTTCTCCTTCTCCTCTGAATACACAGCTGACATAAGGGTTCTTATGTAGGAAGTATTCATTGTCTCCCAGATACTCAGGGCCGCCTAATACAATGCAGCATTGTGGTAGGAGTGCTTTTACTCTTGAAAGGATGTGGAGCAATTGCTCATGGTTGAAGAGCCAGGTTGTAGCGGCAAGTATGTCAGGTTGGCGATGGTAGACTTCATTGACAGTCAGACCTACATTCTCATTAATAGTGGCTGATACGATATCCCATTCTATGGATGTATCATCAGCAATCTGGGCATGTAGTGCCGGAAGTGCCAGGGAAGAATGTGCGTATGAGCTGTTGAGGTCGAGCCAGAGTAACTTCATTTTATATAGGGTTGGGTTTACAAAAACAGTTGCAAAGATAATGAATGTATTCTTATCTGCCTCTTTTCTGCCTGCCCAATCCTTTGCTTTGCCAGTTTACGGTATGCTTTTTTAGCCTGCTTTAGGTCCGACAACGGATATTCTGACGCATTCGCTGGGAACTAATGTCAATAATTCATCCAGGAACTCACGGCTACATTCCAACAAGGTTTCCTGCGTCATTTCTTCTTTTGAGGTAGCGAAGAAGTGAAAGAGGTTATCAGAATCAGGAAGTTTCTTTACTGAATAGACTATATCCGTTGATTTCTCATTGTATGCTTGCGCCAAATCATCAGCTCTTGCCCAGAATTGAGTTGCTTTGTCACCACCGATTTCTACGACTGCAATTAATTTTTCGTTTGTTTCCATAATCATTTATTTTTAGTTATACATGTTGTCATACTAAATATCGGGAGTATATTGGTTAATACTCTGTAATAATATCCGCAAATCGAGTGCCAGCAAACAGAAAATAAGCGTAGGATTATCTACTTTCAACTTTTTTAAACTAAAAGACTGTTTGTTATACACCTGATAATTCCGAATATTTAGATAACATTGAGCCTTTTTTATGGTTTTGGGCATTTACTTTTTTTACAGAAACATGGGCATACAGGTGCCTGAATTTATACTAACTTTGCAGTGCTTTTAACGAGTTAATAATAAAATCATTTTTAAGATGAGAACACTTCAAGAAGAATTAAAGTGTATGCGCGAAGGACTTCATTACGATGCTCATACTCCTGAAATGTATGCCTATCGGGCTGAAGTAAAAAAGAAGCTGCATCAGTTGAATGTGACTGAATATCATACCTCTAAAATGCCGGAGGTTACCCGTTCACTTTTCCCGAATTCCGCTCCGGATTTTTTTGTAGAACCACCCTTTTATTGCGATTATGGGGATGGTATATATGCAGCTGAAGGAGTTTTTATCAATTTCGGTGCTGTTATTTTGGATGGTGCTAAAGTTACTATTGGCCGGAAAACGCTGATTGCTCCGGGAGTACATATTTATACGGCGCAACATCCGCTTGATGCTGACGAAAGGGATGCCTATGAGAATTGTCTGCCGATAACCATTGGTGAACGCTGCTGGATTGGCGGTCATGCGACAATCTGTCCGGGAGTGACTATTGGCGACCGTTGTGTAATCGGTGCAGGTTCAGTGGTTACGCATGATATTCCGGCAGACTCGTTGGCTGTGGGAAATCCTGCTAAAGTGATACGTAAATTGAATCAGAAATAATCCTGTTATTGGGGTTGTTGTTTGAAATATCTGAAAAGTAAATCCATTAATTCTCGTTTTTTGACGGGCTTGGTCATGAAATGATTGCATCCTGCGGCTAATGCATTCTCTCTGTCGGAGTCGAATGCATTGGCAGTAAGGGCGATAATAGGGGTAGTCTGGTTGAATTCCCGGATGAGGGAAGTTGCTTCCAGTCCATTCATTACCGGCATCCGCATATCCATAAAGACGATGTCAAAGGTCTGGGCTTTGATTTTCTCGATAGCTTCTACTCCGGTTATGGTGCGGGTTAGTTGATTGTCTTTAAGAAGTTTCTTGATTAACAGGTAATTGCTGTCATTATCTTCCGCTATCAGAATATTCAGATCTTTAATCTTTACTGAGGAATTGGCTGAAAGGTGTTCTGTACTTTTGTTATTTAAGTCCTCGTCTGCAACCTCTGATTTTTCGACATATTCGACATCGGTATATCCGATGTACCAGAACTCAGAACCTATGTTGGCTTTGGATTTAAAGCCTACTTCTCCGCCTGTAGCATCGGCAATGGCTTTACAGATAGAAAGTCCTAAGCCGGTTCCCTGGGCAAAAGTATCTAATTTCTCGAAACGACTGAAGATACGGTTCTTTTTCTCCTCCGGTATTCCGATGCCACTATCCTTTACATAGATTCTTACCTGTCCGGGCATACATTCGTATCCCATTACAATTTCACCTTGTGGCGTATACTTAATGGCATTTGTAACAAAGTTTGTGAATATCTGCATAAAGCGATATTTGTCGAAATTCGCCACACATTTGGTATATGGATTGATGAGTTTGAGGATAACTTTGGGATTTTTAATCCGTTGTTGGAAGGACCGGTATAATTCATCGCAAAGCTGGCACAAATTCAGTTTCTGACGATTGATATCAATGGAGCCAACTTCAATTTTTGATAGATCGAGAATGTCCCCGATTAATTTCAGGAGTATCTCACTGTTGGTTTCAATCAGTTGTTTATATTCAAATTTTTCTTCCGCATCATCCGTTTCGGTCAGCAATTCAGAGAATCCTACAATTGCATTGAGTGGAGTACGGATTTCGTGACTCATGTTAGCGAGGAATGTGGACTTCAATTTGTCCGCTTCTTCTGCTTTGTTTTTGGCTGTAATCAGATTTTGCTGGTATATAATGTCTTCGGTAATATCCCGTTGAATAAATGTGATGACCACTACATTGCCTGCTTCATCTTCTACTGCACTGTAGGTAAAGCTGGAGTAACTATAATCTGTTGCATTGTTTTCCAGAACTCTTAATATAATCCTGTTTTCCGGGAGTTTCTGTTTATGAGCAACAGCTTCCAGTAATGCCATGAATTTATTTCTGTCATCGGGATGAATGCTCTCATATATGGATTGCAATGATCTTTTCTCAATATTTTCGATATGAACATCGAATTTGCAAAACAGACCCTCTTTTATATTGTAGTTCCATGAGGATAGCTTCCCAGCATTCAAGGCTAGTGATAATTCCTTTTGTGTTGCTTTTATTTTCTTGTAGCTTTCAATAATTTCCCGCTCTTGTGCTTTCTTTACGGTGATATCTTCACAGGCTAGTAAATAGCCTTGACGATTTCCTTCGGGATCGCGCATGATAGTTACTTTGGTAACAAAGTATTTTTTGATTCCTTTGATGGGTGTTTCGTAGAAGTTTTCACAAAGATCGAAATCATAATCGGTTTCAAAAGAGACGTTCAACCCCTGCTTTAGGAGAGTTTTATCTTCTGCCGTGATGTTAGGGTCATCGAAGATATTAATATTATAAATATCCTTCATAGTTACACCGAACATTTTTAGTGTAGTGTCATTGGCGTATTTCAGATATCCATCTTTATCATATACGCCGAGCCCTAAAGGTATATATTCAGGAATGAGCGACAGAAGTTCATTTTCCATGTTTATTATTGCACCTATGATGTTTTTATAAGCGTGGTGCAAATGTATGCAAATTCCCGGAACTTTATGATTATCGTGGTTAATATTTGTTGGGGGCTGGTCGGAATAGTAAACTTTAACATAGAGGATGGTAAAGTGTTATGAACAAAAAATCCTGTAAGTCATAAACTTACAGGATTTCTTTGGGTGACTGATGGGACTCGAACCCACGACATTCAGAACCACAATCTGACGCTCTAACCAACTGAACTACAGTCACCATGTTTGCGTCATTTCTTAAACGCGGTGCAAAGATAGGTATTATCTTTGATACTGCAAATATTTGGCGAAATATTTTATTGAAATCTGCATTATTTTTTATTCTCCTTAATTCCTACATTGTGCTGTTGGAGGAGCTTTCGGGAGTTTTTGACGAAGATATTCAAATGGTTACGTGCAGCTTCCGGGAGCTTTGAAATAGATGTGGAATCTGTGGGATAAAGCACATAGTTTTTTTCTTTGGTGAAATTGGGACGTGCTGTCCATACGAAATTATATCCGCAACGTTGTACTCGAACTTGTGTGGAGGTAGATGTTGTGGTGTCTCTTTCTAATTCTAATGTGAAAATAAGTCCTCCGTCAGTATTTACTTTACTCATATTGGAGATGAAATTCCCTAAAGAATATACTACAGTGTGTTGTGTTCCGGTAATGCTATCCGTGCGTAGTTCCATGGGTTGTATAACATGAGGATGGCTACCGATGATATGGGTAACGCCCTGTTTCAATAACCAATCAGCCAATTGTTGCTGTTCGCGACTGGGTAGCGATTGGTATTCGTTTCCCCAATGCATACAGGCAATGATAACATCAGGTTGCCATGTTCGTGCTGTATCGATATCCTGTAACATGATTTTCTTATCAATATAGTTCACTATGTTGGGAGAGGATGGCTTAACTCCATTGGTATCATAGGTATAGTTAAGAAGGGCAATTCGAAAACCGTTTTTGTGAATGAGTAATGGGTATCGTTGACGGCGTTCTTCTTCATTTCTATAAGTTCCGGTGTAGGGGATACGTAAGGAATCTAACATTAGGATTGTACGTTCCAAACCTTTTTTACCGCGGTCGAGACAGTGATTGTTAGCAGTTAATAGAACATTGAAACCGGCCTCTTTAATGGCATATAAATATTCATCAGGTGCACAGAAAGCCGGATAACCACTATAAGGTTTTCCACCGATAGGTACTTCTAAATTGCCGATAGCGATGTCCGCTCCACTGATTTGCTCTTTTACTAGAGAGAAGCAGGGAGAGTAGTCATAAGTCCCTTTATCTGTACGCGCAGCGTCAAGCTGGGCTTTGTGTTGCATCAGATCACCTACAAATAATAGAGTGATTTTTGCAGGGGGGATTGTATCAGTGGATTCCGGTACTACTTGTTCCTGTGCTGTGCTACAACACGATATAAAGAAGAAAAGTAATGCAAGAGGGATTGTCTGTCTCATGACTTTGAGCGGATTAAGGTTCCACTGGATAAAATAAATACCGAAAGGAGTCAAGTTGTCACAAGAGGTTCCTTCCGGTATTCGGTATTTTTATTATTGATATATTGCTTTCTTACCAGCCAGCAATGTATTCTTCATCAAAGAAACGATGGTCATCGGTCCTACACCACCCGGCACAGGAGTGATAAATGAACATTTCGGAGCAACCTCGTCAAACTTAACATCTCCAGTCAGTTTGAAGCCTTTTGTAGAATCCGGTACACGTGTAGTACCTACATCAATAACTACGGCACCTTCTTTTACCATTTCAGCTTTCACAAAGTTGGGTTGTCCCAATGCAGCGATGATGATATCGGCTTCCTGGCATTCTTTTACAAGATCTTTGCTCCGGCTATGGCATACGGTTACAGTAGCATCTCCTGGATAGGCTTTCTGCATCATCAGTGCAGCCATTGGTTTACCGACGATATTACTACGTCCCAATACTACACACTTCTTACCCGAAGTTTCTATTTGATAGCGTTTCAGTAGTTCAAGAATACCGTTAGGGGTTGCTGATACATAGCAAGGCAATCCTATGGACATGCGACCTACATTGATGGGATGAAACCCGTCTACATCTTTACGATAATCGATAGTTTCAATCACTTTTTGCTCAGAGATATGCTTGGGTAATGGGAGTTGTACGATAAATCCGTCAACATCTGCATCTTCATTTAATTCACGTACTTTAGCAAGGAGCTCTTCTTCCGTAACATCCGCTTCATAACGGATGAGGCTGGATTTGAATCCACAAACTTCGCATGCTTTCACTTTGGCAGCAACATACGTTTCGCTGCCACCATCGTGGCCTACAAGAATTGCAGCAAGGTGAGGGCATTTGCCACCTTTTGCTACAATTTCTGCTACTTCTGCAGCAATCTCCTGTTTTACTTGTTCAGAGATTGCTTTTCCATCAATTAATGTCATATAAATATTTTTGTTTTGATTATAATTTATCTTGTATTAGGGGTCTAAAAGAGTATCGCAAATATAGAGCAAATAACCGAATATAACAACAATCCCGCTGACTTCATTTAAAATATGAAATTAGCGGGATTGGTATGCTTGCAGTTTATCTTTATTATTTCATCTTCGGCATCATTTTGCCCATTTTGCTGCTGGTAACCATCTTCATCATCTTGCGAGTCTGGTCAAACTGTTTCAGCAGGCGATT
>OHDS01000851.1_pt1 | contig 13977 bp, 9 predicted proteins | sample 1567031 | NCBI WGS metagenome assembly OHDS01 (sample SAMEA3879503, study PRJEB24766) | human gut metagenome | biome: human-associated habitat; feature: feces | place: USA | collected 1985/1987
GTTTCGACTTACAGGGCAATGCGAAGGCCTATCGATCGTGGAACGAGTGACAGAACAGGCTCCGCGCTTTTTCGTATGTATTAGTGAGTGGATTTCGTCAACAAGGGAGTCGGTTGACTTTATTGTTTACGGAATTAGAATGAATATACTACAAAACAATCCATATCGTCAGTTAGGAGTCTATCCAAACTCTCCTACAAAGGAAAGACTGGCTAACCACAATCGCATGAAAGCGTTTTTGAAGGTGGGCAAGTCTGTTTTTTTTCCTTTAGATGTGCCACAATATCTTTCATCCATTAATCGTACAGAAGCTTCAGCGGCAGACGCCGAAGCCAAACTTACCTTGCCCAAAGATCAAATTTTGCATGCTCAATTTTGGTTTATAAAAACGACTCCATTAGATGAAGTGGCGTTTAATCATCTTTTCGCAGGAGAAATAGAAAAAGCTGAGGAAATATGGCAAAAAAGAGAATGTTTATCGGCTTTACAGAATCGTATCGTGTGTGCTTTAATACGCAATAGATACGACTCTGCCATAATGTGTGCCGAAGTTCTGTATGGGAATACACAATACCTTAACCAATTTGTATCTACAATAATTGGAACAGGTGGAAATTTTGATGTATCAAACTTGGCTTTTTCATTTCTTGATATACTTTGTGATGAAATAGGCGCAAGCAAACTTTTGCCTTTCATTACCAATAGTTCATGGAAAGAACATATAGGAGAAAAAGCTGTTAAGCCTCTTGTTGATAGCATACAAGAGGCAATCTACATTGCTCAAAAAGCCAAAGGCAAAGGTTCAAACGCAAGGCTAAATGCAGGAGAGACATTAAGGAAAAATACGAGGAATGCCATCTTGCAATTAAAAGGTTTTCTCTCCACGAAAGATTTGCAATACCAAATGATTGCAGATAAGTTGGGACTTGAAATTCTGCAATGCGGAATTGACTACTTTAATGATTCTGAAGAGCCTGATGCTGCGCACAAAGCCATGAGCTTGCAGAAATATGCAAAAAGCATTGCTGTAGGACAAATGGCTAAAGATAGATGTAAAGAGAATGTTGATATTCTTCAAAGGATTATTGACAATTTACCACCATCTGAAGTTTTTGTGGAAGATAGAGCTATTCATGAGGAATTGCGTAAATACTGTTTGTTACCAGATAAAATTTGCCATGCTGTTACGTTGTTAAATAATACGAAACCGCATATTCAGTCTATAAAGCGCAAACTTGGCGTATCTAATTCCTATTATCTTAAAATTTCAACACAAGTAGTAGGAAATGCATTAAGCAATATCATTGCAGAGGTTAATGAAGCACAATCTATATTTAGTGCTGATAAAGATGATCCAAACGCAACTTTGGCGGCAATACTTGGAATAACCCATGTAAAATCTGTATTGGAAGAAGCTTGGAAAGCCACAAAAATAATGGATGGCTTTGACATGGAATCCGAATATAAGAATGGCAGATATAATGAAAATCGTTCTATATTAAAAGGATTATGTGACCAATTAGGAGTATCTACATCTGCGTACACATCAAGTTCATCATCCTCACGTACGACCCAGAGAAGCCAGACTTCTACAGCACGCCCTTATTCGTCAACTTCCAATAGAACATCTGCGAATAGACAGACAACATCAACAAGCAGTTCTAATTCATCAAATTCAAGTGATGATACGCCATGGGGATGTATTGCAGTCATAGCAATTGGTATAATAATATTTTTAATTTCAACATGTAGTTAAAATGAAGAAGATGTTTACATTTTTGATACTGGCAGTTATTGGTTGTCAGTTTGCTAATGCTAAGTCAATAAACGATAATACAGACAAGATTAAAGTTTTGGAAGAAAAGTGTTATGTTTTGCAGAACAAGCAAGTAAAAGCAGATAATAATTTGCGAAAACTTATTGAGAACCAGCATGTGGCAGAACGCGAAATTCAAACACTAGTAAAGAAGAACGATGCACAACGTTTGGCTATTGACAGTTTGCAAGATAAGTGCAAATCTTTAGAAGAAGCACAATCTACAGACAGAGAAAATATAAATGGAAAGATTGACGCTACAGATAATAATGTTCGTACCAACCAAGATCAACTTCAATCTCGTACTTTGTATGGAGTCTTTGTCGTAATAGTTGTCCTTGCCATTATAGTAGGTGTAGCATGTTGGTTGACGAAACGTATTAAATCAGGAACATCAACTATTGGAGATGTTCGTAGAGCACAAGAGGCATTACAAGCAGCCCAAACTAAAATGCAAGAAGAATCGATAAAATTAGACAACCAACTCCTTGCTATTGTTCAAAAGCAACTTGATGCATCATCTGCAAGTAAGATAACTGGAGAACCAGACCATTCACTTGTTGTTAAACTTGCAGATGAAATAGCAAGAATCGAGACAAACCTTTCGAAGATGGATAAATCTGTAAGGGGCTACAAGCAGCTTGTTCAAGCAAAGGACCGTATGATAAACAATGTGCGTGCTAATGGATACGAAATTATAAGTTTGCTCGGACAGGAATATAACGATGGTATGCAATTCCAAACAAGATTCGTTCCAGACGAAAGTTTACCTGAAGGCAAGCGTATAATCACGGGAATGATAAAAATGCAGGTTAATTATAATGGCAAGATGATACAACCTGCAGAGATCGTAGTAAGTCAAAATATTTAAATACAATAATTATGGCAAGAATCAAAATAGACTATGGCATAGACCTTGGTACGACAAACTCGGCTATTGCCAGAATGGAGAACGGTGAGTCTGTTATTAAACAGACCAAAAACCTTATGGACACATTGCCTTCTTGTGTTTATTTCTCAAAGAATAAAAAGGGGGAACGTGCCTTGCGTATTGGCATGAAAGCAAAGGATTCTGTGTATTCTGATGCTATTACAGCTTTGAGCAAGAATGAGCCTCCAAAGGAGTGTGGCTATTTGGAATTCAAGCGTGAAATGGGCTCAGATAAGAAATATTCCAATGAGAATATGCCCAAGGAAAGCTATTCCCCAGAAGAACTTTCTGCAGAGGTCTTGAAAGAACTGAAAAGCCTTATCAATGATGAAACGGTCAATTCGGTGGTTATTACAGTGCCAGCCATGTTTACCGCAATACAAAAAGATGCCACAATGAAGGCAGCACGTATTGCAGGCTTCAAGCAGTGTGAATTGTTACAGGAGCCTATAGCTGCTTGTATGGCATATGGTTTGTCAAGTGAGAAGAAAGATGGCAAATGGTTGGTTTTTGACTTTGGAGGTGGAACTTTTGATGCGGCTTTGGTTAAGGTCGAAGATGGCATTTTGACTGTGTTCGATACTGAAGGTGACAACTACCTTGGTGGCAAGAATCTTGATGAAGCTGTTGTCAACAAAATTCTTATGCCAAGTTTGAAAGAAGACTATGTCCTTTCTTCATATGAGACAACAGAATGGAAAAAGAAAGCTTTAATAGATGCTCTTAAAGGACCAGCGGAGGAAATGAGAATAGCATTATCATTTGCAGATAGTGCTGACTATTCTACTTATGACCGCAATCTTAATTTGGGGCAAGATGATAATGGGGAGGAGATTGATCTCGAAATAACCATTACCAAAGATCAACTTATAGACGCTATTGGCGAACAATACCAAAAAGCTGTCAATATTTGTAAGAATCTTTTAGAACGAAATGGGCTTACTGGAAAAGACTTGTCTTCGCTCATACTTGTTGGCGGTCCAACCTATTCACCGATCATTCGTGATATGTTGAAAAAAGAGGTTACGCAAAATGTTGATACCAGTATTAACCCAATGACCGCAGTTGCACGTGGAGCAGCTCTTTATGCTTCCACCATTGATGCAAATATCAATGAGGCAGAAATTAAAAAGGAAGCAAAGGCGGATATTGTGTTTCTGCAAGTTGGTTATGAATCCACATCTGTCGAATCATCAGAATGGGTCAGCATCAGCATCGATAAGGAAAAGACAGGAAACAATTGCCCAAGCGAGTTGCTTGTCGAATTACAACGTGCAGATGGTGCATGGAGAAGTGACCGAACTTCTGTAGATACAAATGGCAATGTTATTGAGGCATTCTTGCTTGAGGCTAAGCCAAACACATTTAAAGTAAAGGCTTATAATCAGCAAGGCAATTCTGTGGAGGTTTTCCCTCCAGAGTTTACCATTATCCAAGGTGTAAAAGTAGGTGCCGCCCCTCTTCCTTATAATATAGGTATAGCAGTTTATAATGACATCAAAAAGCGTGGTGTATTCTTACCAGCCAGAGGATTGGAAAAGAACAAGCCTCTGCCTGCCGTAGGTGTTGTGCCTGATAGGAAAACTACACAGGCATTGCGCCCTGGAGTTTCTACTGACGTGTTGTCTATACCTGTTTATCAAGTATCAGGCTTAGAAGCTGAAGGAAAAACAGCTGCATTAAATACGCAAATATCTAATGTAGTTGTTACTGGTGATGACGTAGAACAGCTCATCCCAGAGAATTCCAACGTGGAAATCACTCTGCATGTTGATTCCTCAGAAATGATGACAATGGAGGTGTATTTCCCATCTGTAGATTTCACGGTAAAAAAAGAACTTGATTTAAGCAAACGGGAGTCTTCTGAGGATGCTATTTCGTGGGTAAACAAAGAATTGGGTTCTGCTCAAAGAAGTATAGAGGCTTTGCTTTCTTCTGGTGTCTCTGTCGAAGAGTTGAATAAAGAACTTGATGCCGTAAAAGAATTAGCTTCAAGTGGTAACGACCCTATGCGTACTCAATCAAATTTAAAGGAAGTTCTACGAAAAATAGAGGAACTTGACGATAGTACAGAATGGCAACGTGTAGAAAGAGAACTCCGAGAAGAATTTGACAGACTGGAGAAAGCACAAAACGACTTAGGTAATGACAAGTCTGCTCAATTGGTCAATCAAATCCGTGGGCAAGTAGATAATGTCATTCGAGTGAAAGATGCTAAACTTGGACGTGAAATCCTTGATCAAATCAGCAGTTTGTTTGTTCACTTAACTTTGGTATATCAGTGCATGGGACTTATTCGTGATTGCCATAATCGTTTTGGAACAATTCGTTGGAAAGACGCGTCACGAGCTCGCCAACTTATCAACAAAGGTTTGGAAGAGATTAACAATCAGCCGTCTGTTGACAAACTTCACCCGATAGCATGTGGTCTTATTGATCTTATGCCGAATGAAGAAGCAGTTAATGCTGGTGGTTTGTTGAAATAGTAAATATAATTTTCATGCATTTCAAGAAGAACGATAAAATAGGTACATACACTGTAGCGTTTCCGCATAAGCAAGGGGCTTATGCGGAAACCTATCGTGTAAAAGACACAAGTGGCAAGACTCGCTTCTTGAAACTCATCAACTATTCAAAACTCAATCGTAATCAGATTGATGATAATGGTCGAGTGATAGAGGTTGAGATTGCCAAACAGTTGCACCATCATAATCTTTGTCAGTATGTAGACTCTGACAATATGATGATGAACGGAAGTCAATATGCTTGGTTCGTCACCGAATTTGTAAGTGGAGAAACTTTGTCGCAGAGAATTATCCGTGATGATGAAATTAGCGTTTATGAGATAAAAACAATAGCAAAGGCGGTATTGTCTGCATTGTCGTTTCTGCATTCACAGCCAATTCCTGTTATTCATAACGAGGTGACGATACAAAACGTTTTCCTTAATCTCGTTGGAGAATTACAGGATTTGAAACTTATAGATTTTGGATATGCAAGATTCTTGAACCAGTCACCAGTTAAGCCAAACTTGGATGAATTAAATCCATTCTATCTTGCGCCAGAACGTTTTTCTGGAGTATGTTCTGTTCAGACAGACCTATATTCTGTTGGAGCGATGATGTACCATCTCCTTTATGGAGAGTTGCCTTGGTTTTTAGATGTTTCAAGTAAGCGTGGGCAAGATGTTATTGATTCCATCTTGGCAGAACGAGACAAAGAACTTACACTCACAAAAGAGGACAAGTATGAACTTGACGACCAACTGCTGAATGTGATAGCAAAATCTCTAAGCTATGATAGCGAAGATAGATTTCAAAGTGCAGATGAGTTTATAAAGGCTATTGACGGAGAAGTAAAGATAGAACGTCAATCTACGAAACGTAAGATTTTATCGCAACAACAATCCGACAATACGCCAGCATCTTACGCTATAAAAAAGAAAGGTGAAGGCTTTGCAGCAGTTGCCGGAATGGAAGAGTTGAAGCAACAAATGCGTGAAGAAGTTATCGAACCTCTCCACAATCCTGAAGAATACCATCGTTATGGTGTAACTATTCCAAATGGAATGTTGCTGTATGGTCCTCCTGGTTGTGGAAAGACATTTTTTGCGAAACATTTTGCAGAAGAGGTCGGATTCAACTTTATGTGCATCACGCCAGCTACTCTAAAGAGCCGTTATGTTAATGCTACACAAGAGAATATTGCCAAGATGTTTAAAGAGGCTGAGGAGAACGCACCAACCGTGATTTTCATTGACGAGATGAATGAACTTGTCCCTAATCGAGATGATGGGAACGTGCATGAAATGTCAAGAAGTGCAGTGAATGAGATGTTGGCTCAAATGGATAGAACTGGAGAAAAAGGCATATTCATTATTGGGGCAACCAACTATCCAAACATGATTGACCCTGCGATTTTGCGTGCGGGACGTTTGGATAAAAAGTATTACATTGGTGTGCCTGACATAGAAGCTCGAATGGCATTGTTCAGGTTGTACTTGAACAAACGCCCTTACGATTTTGGGTTAGACTATCATCAATTAGCTGATATGACCCAAGGTTATGTATCAGCTGATATACAACTGATTGTTAATGATGCGTCACGAAATGCACTTCGCCAACATAGCAAAATAACAATGGAGCTATTGAAAGTTGCAATTACAAACACTGCTCCTTCACTTAGCAACAATGAATTACGCAAATACGAGCGCATTCGAGCTATGATGAATGGCGAAGAAATGAAGAAGTCCAATGATAGACCTCGTATAGGTTTTAACATTTAAATAATTACTGTTATGACAAAAGAAGAATTATACTTGAAAACCATTTTCTGTTGCATCGCTTGTGATGGAGATATTGCTACAGAGGAAGTAGATATGGTTAAAGATTTGTGCGCAAAAGACAACATCTTCCACGATGTTGATCCAGAGAAGTACCTCAACTCATGGATTACAGAAATCAATGAGCAAGGTGGAATGTTCTTGCAATCTTATCTTAAAGAACTAATTTCTGTAGATTTGAATGAAACAGAACAGTTACTAATAGTGTCACTTGCCATCAAAGCAATTGAAGCAGACAACCGCATAGAATATGCCGAAGTAAAATTCTTCAAAAAGATACGTTCAAGACTTACTATAAGTGACGAGGCAATATTGGCTGAACATCCTAACAAAGAGGATTTTCTCTTACCTGATATTAACATAACTGAGATTCCTCAATGGGATGATAGTACACATTTTTCGCAAATATCCATTCCTGTCCAAAGCAACTAAACGATAATGACTATGTGGAATCCTTTTAAGAAAAAAGACCCATTAGAGGGACAAAGGGCTAACTATGCTTTAGCATTTGACATTGTTCCAAAAGTTCTGAATGCATTCAACACTGGAAATATGCCATTGACAGAATTGGAAAACGTCTCAACTTTCATGAACTTTGCCGATGACAGCAAGAATATCATAAAATGGAAAAAGATGACGATTCTTGGCACCGATTTCAAAAGCTATCAAGATAAGCATATGATAATAATTCGGTTCCCAGAGCCGTTTACCTTATCAAGTGCAAAGGCTGGAATAATTGTTGTTGATAAAAAATATCATCAAACAAGATACTTTACACTGGAAGCTTCTTTTGGTGGGTGTATGATAGTTGAAATCTCAGGACAGAAGCGCAACAATACAGGTGTTACTGTTGCAGATAAAGAAGACCTTACAGAATTTGCATCTATCGTTTTCAGTTTAGCCATAAAGCAAGACAATAATAATTCTGCATCAACAGAACCTGTCACAAATAAGCCAGAACAAGCTGGTGCTGGTGAAAGAGTCATAGCATTATCGCTTAATACTCTAATAGAACAAATGTCAGCAAGATACTCTGAATGGAAAGGTCTGTTTACAGTAACTCCTATGGCTGACCATGTTTTGGTTAAATGCCATAAAGGGTTTGATGATACAAATACTCGCAAAGCTATACCATGTTTATGGAGAAGAAAATCCTTTGTTGATAATTGCAAAATGTTTGATGTCAAAAGAATCGTATTTTTAGACTCTGTGAATCATACTTTTGACGAATTAAAGCCAATGGAAATAGATATATCTACACTTTCTGAGAGTGTAAGCTAAACTGTGTCATGCTATCACTGTTATAGTTTAATGCAGTTTATTTGCATTTTGTTCAGTATAGTTTTCCCAATAATGAAGATTTATACTATTTTCTCCATTTAAATAAAAATCCGTGGATAAGCCTATGATTACCCACGGTTTTTTGTTGGCATGCTCGGCATGAGTTTATCTAATGGGGCAAGTCCCTAATAAGCCTGGCGTGGGAAGTCGGTAAATGTGAAAATAGGAAGCAACTGCCTTTTATGATTAGCATTTACCTCCTACCCGATTCGAAGCGAAGAATGCGCTTGTACCAGATGGTCGTTGTCTATTATTTCTGATTAATTTTCTTTTTAATTTCATTCACCTCTTTAAATAGACTATTAGCAATGCTATCTTTAATTGCTGCCATCTGTATCATTTCGTTATGATAGCGAATTGAGTCCTCGTAAATATTTACACGAGTTCTCACATTCTCAATAACTTCTTTATTTGGGCATACAGAAAAGTTCTTTTCGATGTATTGAACATTGGGGTCGTCAGATGGAAGAACCATCTTCAATGCCCGATACTTCAAGTCTGCCATTTCCCAATCTTGATGTTCTCGCCATTGGGTTAGATTGCCCCAAATGGAGATGACAAGAGATAGAGCCAAGCCTCCAATGAAAAGAAGAACATACTTTGAAGTTGGTTCGAAGCGATGGGTTACAATCTTCTTTTGAAGTGTATTACCCATTGCGTGGAGTTTGTCCACCACAATTTTTGATGTGTCATTCTGCTCTTGTTTCATCTGATTAATGGCATCAAACAAGAGTTTGCTTCGCTGTTCATCTTTGCTTGCTTCTTTCTTGTTAAGGTCGGTAACTCGCTCTAAATTGGACTTTGATTGAAAATCAAGAAGTTGGGCGTTTGCCTATATTATATAGGTAACAATATGGAAACGAGCGGACTTCTGCTCGTTTCTGTATTTTGCAATATGCAAAGAACGCCTCAATTCGGGGACAAAGATACGATATTTTTCTAAATATCCAATGATTTACAAGAGGAATTTTATGGAAATTAGAACTTTTTGCGTAAAATTTCTGTTTGATGTGTAGACTATGTTGTAAATATTCAAGCTTTACTTTAGAAAATGATTTTATGATAGCTGATTCTGAAATTTTACATTCTTTCTTTGTCCTCTTCATTAGAAAATTCCTTATCATGCCGAATTGCGCGTTTTGCGCCTACTGAGAAATTAAACGTTACACTGACAAAAAACTTTCGTGAAAGAAAATCAAATTCTGAATGGTGCTCAAAATCGCCATTTCTAAAGATTTGCTTGTTCTTTCCCCTACAATTAAGCAAGTCTTTTACGCCAAAATTAACATTCACCCTATCCTTACAGCAATTGTAATCGCCCTCAACATCTACACCGACGTAATCTGTCTTCTGGATAAGGAAAAGTTGCTTGTAATGTCTGACATAACGTAGGTTTGATATCGCTGTAAGTTGTTTTGATAACCTGATGCGATTATAACTGGACAGAACTACACCAAAGTCGTTGACACAATTGGCACTATTCTGGTACCAACTCTGACTTAACTCTACATTGTTTCTGCAATTCCAAATTCCCCATGTGAAAGGTATGCCCATGTACATCGTCAACCTCTTCGTTGTGCCGTTGTTCCTTAACATGTAGCGAGTTTGATACTCTCCAATCTGCTCATATATCTCATTGATTTTCCTGTCGATGAAGAGAGCAGACAAAGAGAATATATATTTAGATTTCAGCATGAATTGTAAGCCTGCGTTGTATAGCAGCTCACCTTTTAAATCAGGATTACCTTCTTTGTAAGAGGTCTCTGACAGATGAAAAACGAACGGATTCACCATTTGATACAACGGACGATTGATTGATTGTGTATAACTCAGCGATAAAGAATTGCCCTCTCCCATTTCTCTGCTCACAAAGAAAGAAGGGAAGAGAATATTATCATTTCTTTTGGTATACAATTGATTCTTCACACGTTGCCTTGTTTCCCATTCTGTGTATTCATTACGCAATCCCACTTGAACTTCCCATAACGGTGATGTATACTTATACATTCCGTATACAGCTAATCGTTTTTCTAAATATTTGAAATCGTCTCTTTGGTCTATATCTTCAGACAACACTCCTGCCAAGGTCGTGTTTCCAAGATTCAATCTGCTATTGTATCCGATGCCAGCATAGACATACTTGGCACCGAAGGCAAACTGATGAAGTTTTAAAGACTTGGTGAAACCTACCTGTGCGCTATAAATATCCATACTCTCTAAAGAGGGTTGCGACTTGGAAATGATGCTGTCCGAGCCAATGCCTAAAGTATATAGGTTCTCGTATTCATACAAATCATGCTCTCTTTTTCCTGCATAATCAGCTATAACGTTCAACTTGCTACCCAATGAGTCTACAGTCCATTCATAGTTTAAGGTAACGTTGTTGGCGTTGTCCTTTAATGAGTATGGGGCAAAGGTCTTTATATTTGTTGGATAATTGCTCTTGTCCGTAATCGTAGAATTTAACCAACAAGCATTGGAGTAGTCTTTTGAGTAGCTTCCCGACCACTCGACACCCAAATATTGTTTGTGAGAGATATTGAAGTCAAGACCAAACTTTGGCATATAGTAATGCCCTTTATCATTGCTTCTCGAATTGCTGCCAACAGTTAGGTCTCGTTCATAGTCATTTTCATAGGTTACACTTTTACTTTCCGACTGTCCAAAAGCCATATTGGCATAAAGGGCGAGTTTACCCCATGAATACGTCAATCCAGTAAATTCAGAGTATGAATTTCTGCTTTTCCGCTCATAATCGCTGCCCACATAACCAGAAAGTCCATATTCATGCTTCTTCTGTCGATTGACAACAAGAATTGCAGTACCACCTTCTGCATCATACTCAGCCGTTGCTCGAGGTAATATTTCCAAACTCTTGATGTCATTTCCATGCAAAGAAGACAAGTATCTTTTCAGTTGAACACCACTCAGGTTCACCACTTTTCCGTTTTCATATATTTTGACACCATTTCCCATGACGCTGATGCCTCCCTCACCATCATAATCGACATCAGGAATCAAGTCCAAAATACTAGAAAGAGAGCGTGACTTCAGTAATTTATTATGTTCTACACTTACAATCATCCTGTCGGCTTTATGCTGAACCAAAGGTCTTTCTGCCATGACGGTTACATCGGAAAGTTTGATAGTGTCCTGCATTGAGGCATGTTTACCTTGCGCAAAGCTCATTAACGTGCTTTGCACAAGGTAAAAACAAAGAATATATAAATACTTTTTCATAGGCATTTAGGGCAATTAACATCTGGATAATCCCAATGTTTTTCACCATATTTTCTTACAATATCCCTATAACATACTTGTTTCGGAATTCTACATATTTCGTAATCTTTACAAGTCTTACATGGACTTTTTTCAGAAATGTCAGATTGTTTTAGATAATAAAGATTCAAAGCTGCTTTTGAATTCCATATTTCATTAAGTGACTGTTCTAAAATATTACCAACAATAAATTTTGGATGCCAGTATAATTCTTCACAAATAGTAACATTACCATCTGGCAATATAAATAATTGAAGATAATTACCAGCGCAAACGCTTCTTTCGTTAAATTTTGTCCAAGTTTTAGAAGAATGCATCTCTTTTTCTTCAAGCCCAGAAGTTAAGATTGGAAAGCTAACATTTCCCTGTAATTTGTTACATAATGCAGATATAGCTTCTTGCGCTTTTTTTGAGGGCGCAATTGTGCCATGAATTGCGCTTTTCACATAAATAGACTCTGCGCCTGTATCTGGCTTCCAATAAAGAATATTAGAAAGATTTTTTATAAAGTCAAATATTGACTTGAAATCTTCTTCTGTAGAATTTTTTTGCGTTAAAATCGAATGGATTGCAACTTTTATACCATATTTGTCTAAAAGTTTTAGAGTATGCTTTACATTTTCAACATTCCTGTCATTTACTCCTAACATCCGATTTAATGTTTCAGAAATTAGAGAGTCAAGCGAAAATTGTAGTTGTGTGCATTTGTTGTCTGAAAGGAATTGGATGTCAGACTCTTTTAAGCATATTTTAGTACTTAATAAAGGATAATAATTATTCTCTATTAAGAAACTATATAGCTGTTTCCAATGAGGATACAAAAAGAATTCGCCTCCAATTACATCAATTGCAACAACACCATTTGTTTTTGCTTCTTCAATAATCTGTTTATAACGTTCAAGTGGTATCTTGTTTTCTACTATTTTTCGTTTATCTGCATAACAATAATAACAATTCGTTGAACAAATGTTGTTAACCATTAAAGTTAGTTTTGATACGGAAATAGGTCTTGCTACCGCCAAATCTACATCTTTCAATAAAAAATCAGTAGGATCATATACTACATCTCTATTCTTGTCAGAAATAATGATAAGATGAGAAGGAAAAACAATGCTATAATTTTTGTAACGAATAACTTTTGGGTATTCGCTATCAAGCAAACTAATGATAAAGTGATGAAGTTCCTTAGCATCCATCGGGATAAACTGTCTTATACCCTCAATGGCTTCATCGATTTCCTTGCCATTTAAAAAAGACAAAATAATGGCATGAAGAGGATGAATTGCTCCACAGAATCCTTCGTCATGTTGGTCTTCTGCACTAACAATCCCTCCCCTATGAAAGATAAGAACTTTTCCTTTATCAACTTTTAGTCGATATATAGGATTAAATAAAACTTTCATTAGCTTGCTCTTTGTTTTGAACAACCAGAACTACAACTTACATTACAGCCAGATGAACAAGAGTTTTGGCAGATATGGTCTTGAAAGTCTTTGTTGTCGAAATTTTCACCACCAACCAAAGTTACCATTTCGGATTTTAAGAGAACTTCAGATTCATCTAAAAAACTCTTTTTTATCAAATCATTCATAAAAATAATTAATAAATATGCCTACTCTTTACTATTAGCTTTTCGGCAACCGCTTATTAATATGCTCAAATGAAAGTACTATACTACTTTTGGGGCATATATAATTTGTTGTTCTGTTTGCAAAAATAGCTTTTTCCTTAAATACTGCAAGATTTTGCCTGAAAAATTTCAATAAAATCGCATTTTTAACAATTCTCCAACAGAGAAATGCGCACTAATTGATTTTTGTGCATATAAATTTTGTCCATTTGTGAGTTTTGATAGGGTGTCATTGAGACTTGCTACAAAATCAGTATTCCGTGCTCACTTTATGTGGATTTTGCATTTTTTTTGCAAACCTCTTTATAGTTAGAACGGCAGGTATTCGGACATAGGCTATCCGAATACCTGTTGCCATAACGTTTTGTTGCTGACGATGATTCTAACATCGGCTTTCATGTACTTTTGCAATACAGGGGTATTTTTTCCCTGGGCGCTCACTGTGGCTATAGCCATAAAATAGTTGCCATCTTCCCTATGTATGAGTTTGTCATTATGGCTTATAATGTTGCAGTTATAAGATGCAATGTCATTACCCTCGAAAGATACATGAGCCGTCCTTGGCTCATCGAAAAGATACAAATATTCAAGTTTCGCAAGTTAATAAAATATAACGTAACTACCTAAAACAAAAGGGT
>OHDS01000855.1_pt1 | contig 13913 bp, 7 predicted proteins | sample 1567031 | NCBI WGS metagenome assembly OHDS01 (sample SAMEA3879503, study PRJEB24766) | human gut metagenome | biome: human-associated habitat; feature: feces | place: USA | collected 1985/1987
TGTCATTCAATCGTATTTCGGCAGCGGAAGCTGCAAGCCTGATCAAACATGGCTACAACATCGGCCTAAGCGGATTTACTCCCGCCGGAACGGCCAAGGCTGTCACAGCCGAGCTAGCAAAAATAGCTGAAGCAGAACATGCCAAGGGAAACCCTTTTCAGGTAGGTATCTTTACAGGTGCATCGACCGGTGAATCTTGTGACGGCGTACTGGCACGTGCCAAAGCCATTCGTTACCGTGCTCCTTACACTACCAATTCCGATTTCCGCAAAGCTGTCAACAACGGAGAAATTGCCTACAACGACATACACCTCTCACAAATGGCACAGGAAGTGCGTTACGGCTTCATGGGGAAAGTGAACGTAGCCATTATCGAAGCCTGCGAAGTAACTCCGGACGGAAAAATCTATCTGACGGCTGCCGGCGGTATCGCTCCGACTGTCTGCCGCCTGGCCGACCAGATTATCGTGGAACTGAATGCCGCCCACAGCAAGAGTGCCATGGGTCTGCACGACGTCTACGAACCCCTCGACCCTCCTTGCCGCCGCGAAATCCCCATCTACAAACCGAGTGACCGTATCGGCCTGCCCTACATCCAGGTAGACCCGAAAAAGATTGTCGGCGTAGTGGAGACTAACTGGCCGGACGAGGCACGTTCGTTTGCCGCCGCCGACCCGCTGACCGACAAAATCGGACAGAACGTGGCCGACTTCCTTGCCGCCGACATGAAACGCGGAATCATTCCGCCTACCTTCCTGCCGCTGCAATCTGGTGTGGGCAACATTGCCAATGCCGTACTGGGTGCTTTGGGACGTGACAAGACCATCCCGCCGTTTGAAATGTACACAGAAGTTATCCAGAACTCCGTTATCGGACTTATCCGCGAAGGCCGCGTGAAATTCGGAAGCGCCTGCTCACTGACCGTAACGAACGACTGCCTGGAAGGCATCTACCAGGATATGGACTTCTTCCGCGACAAGCTGGTGCTCCGTCCGTCGGAAATCTCCAACAGCCCGGAAGTGGTGCGCCGACTCGGTGTTATCTCCATCAACACCGCCATCGAAGCCGACATCTACGGCAACGTGAACTCCACGCACATCGGCGGTACGAAGATGATGAACGGTATCGGTGGAAGCGGTGACTTCACCCGCAATGCCTATATCTCCATCTTCACCTGTCCGTCCGTTGCCAAGGAAGGTAAAATCTCGGCTATCGTGCCGATGGTTTCGCACATGGACCACACGGAGCATGACGTCAACATCATCATCACCGAACAAGGTGTGGCCGACCTCCGCGGCAAGAGTCCGAAAGAACGTGCACAAGCCATCATCGAAAACTGTGTTCATCCGGACTACAAGAACATTCTGTGGGATTACCTGAAACTGACCGACGGCAAGTCACAGACTCCCCATGCCCTGCGCGCCGCACTGGCTATGCACGCTGAGCTGGCCAAAAGTGGAGACATGAAGAATGTAGACTGGGCACAGTATAAATAAACTGCTCCCTAAAAAGGCGGAGAGAAACCGCCCGAAAGATATGCCGCGTTGCATGTATATTTCCGGTTTGCTGGATCTATATATGCAACGCGTTGCATATATAGATGGAACACGCTGCATCTATAGATCCAACAACAAGCTATTTCAGTACCTACTACATCCCTGCATCAATTCCTGGCAAAACCTCCTTCTTACCGGTAAACTCACTATCTCTTGCTTCAGTTTCCTTTTCAGTTTCTTCAATCGATCTCTCACCGAGCCAACGCTTATCGTTCGCATTGAGTGAAAAACTGCAATAATTTGTCCAGAGAAATACTTGCCTCCATTTAATCCCTCCTATTCATTGAAAACGGGCTGTCCTGGAATCACTTCCCGGACAGCCCTTCCTTCACATTTAAAATGAAGATGCAGAGAGAGTAGTATGATGACACTCTATTCCTGACCTCCTCCTAACGCCTTGTAGAGGTTAATCAGGCTTTGTATTTCAGAAAATCGGTTTGCCGTCTGTGCCAGTTGTGCGTTGAGCAATGTCTGCCGGGCGGTAAGCACCTCCAGATAGGTGGTGTTGCCATGCTCCATCAGCAGGGAAGTGCTGCGGGCAGCTGTCTGCAAGGAAGCTACCTGCTTGTCCAGCAGTTCGCTTTTGGATAGGCTTGTCTGCCAGGCAGTCAAGGCATCGTTCACCTCGCTGCCTGCATTCAGCAATGTCTGCTGGAAGGCAAGGGAAGCCTCCTCCTGCTGGGCACGGGCTATGCGGTACTGTGCAATGACCTGCCCGCGGGCAAAGAGCGGCTGCGTCAGCGAACCCACTGCCGAAGCCAGGAACTTGCCGGGATTCACAATCATTGAACCGGCAGAATTGGTCCAGCCCGCACTCCCGCCCAGCGTGATGGAGGGATAGAAGGCAGAGCGCGCCGCATTGGTGCCGTAGAACGCCGCTTCCAGTGTCCGCTCAGCCGAACGGACATCAGGACGGCAGGAAAGCATCTGAACAGGAATCCCTATAGAAAAGCCCACGGGGAACTGCTGCTCTGCCAGCACACCGCGCTCGTAATGACGGGGCGTCTCTGCCAGCAACAGCGCAAGGCTGTTCTCCACCTGGTTTATCTGTTCTTCCAAATCGAGCACGGAAGTCTGCACCTGATAGTACGTGGCCTCCATCTGCGACACGGCGGATTCGTTCGCCATGCCCGCATTCATCAGGGCACGGGTGGAAGCAACGGTTTCCCGCCACGTCTCTTCGGTCTGCCTGGAGATGGCAAGCTGCTGGTCCAGCATCAGCAGGGTATAGTAAGTATTGGCTATCCCGGCAATGAGCTGGGTACGCACGGCCTGGCGATAGTCCTGACTCTGCGCATAGAGCGCCTTCGACTGTTTCTTGGCATTGCGCATGCGGCCGAAAATATCCAGCTCCCAACTGGCAGTGACGGGCAGCGAATAGGTCTGTGTGGCCTTGCGGCTGTCAAAGCTGCTCACCGTGCCCTGCGGCGCAAGGGCAAAGGAGGGCAGGAAGGCAAGCTTTGCGGACAGCAGGGTAGCTTCGGCTTCCTCCACGCGGAGCTGTGCCGACTGGTAGTCGGTATTGTTCTGCAACCCTTGTCCGATGAGTGCCTGCAGATGTGGGTCGGTGAAAAGCTCGTGCCAGTCCATGCCGCCCAGGCCAAGGTCCAGGCTGTCTTCGGTGGTAGCCGGAGAACCGGCGAGGCTCTCCGTAAAAGCTGCCATTTCTTCCCCATAGAGGCCGTCGGGGACCTCGGTAGCGGGTTTGTATTTGGTGTACACGCCGCAACTGCTGAACAGCAAACCGGCGGCGGACAATAGGATGATATGTTTCTTCATTGTTCCAATCTGTTTTTATTTTATTTTCCTCAATCTTTCGCCCGTTCTGCCTCACTCTTCTGCTTTTCAAGCAATACCTGCATATCGGCTTCTTCCTCCATTGGCGGACGAACCTTCTCCTGTAAGTACTCGAAGATGATGTAGAACACCGGAACGACGAAAAGCAGCGCTAGCGTTCCGATGAGCATGCCGCCTACTACGCCCGTACCCAGCGAAGAGTTACCGTTGGCGCCCGCACCACTCGAGAACATCAGCGGAAGCATACCGAATATCATCGTCAGCACCGTCATCAGGATAGGACGCAAACGGACCTGGGCGGCCGAATAAGCTGATTCCACAATGCCCATTCCCTTGCGGCGCCGCTCGATGGCATACTCCGTAATCAGGATGGCCGTCTTGGCGAGCAAGCCAATCAGCATAATCACACCCGTCTGCAAATAGATGTTGTTCTCCAATCCCAGAACCTTGGCAAAGAGGAATGAACCCATCAGCCCGAACGGTACGGAGAAGATGACCGCAAACGGTATCAGGAAACTCTCATAAAGACATGCCAGGATGAGATAGATAAGGAAGATACAGATGGCATAAATAAAGACAGTCTGCGCACCACCAGTATTGGCTTCCTCACGTGCCATACCTCCGTACTCGTAACCGTAGCCCAGCGGCAATGTCTGTTCTGCCACTTCCGCAATCACTTTCTGCACTTCACCGGACGAATATCCTTCCGCCGGATTCACATTAGCGGCGATAGCGCTGTACAGATTGAAACGGTTTGCCGTCTCCGGACCGAGCACCTTGTTCAACGTCACGAACTGGCTGACCGGAGCCATCTCCGTACCGTTGCGCACAAACATATTACCCAGTGCTTGTTCGTCCAGACGATATTCGGGCGATGCCTGCATCATGACGCGGTACACCTTGCCAAACTGATTGTAGTTGGAAATATAGGCACCGCCGCAATAGCTGCCCAATGCGTCGAGCACCGCACCCGGCGAGATACCCGCACGCTTGCACTTGGCAGCATCCACATCTACCGATACCTGCGGGAAATTCATGGCATAAGAGGTATACGCCATAGCCACTTCGGGACGCTGGTTCAACGCACCCAGAAACTGTATCACTGCCTCGTAGAACGTAGCCATGTCACCACCCGTTCTGTCCTGCAGGTTCAGCTCCAGGGAGTTACCCATACCATAGCCCGGAATCATACCCGGCTGGAAGCTGAATATCTGTGCCTCCTTCACACCGTAGAACTGTGCATTGAGGCGGGCCACCACAGCGTCGGACGTGTGTTCGCTCCCCTTCCGCTCGCCCCAGTCCTTCAGACGGATGATGATGGTACCGTAGGAAGTGCCCTGACCGGACATCAGTCCGTATCCTGCCACCTTGGAATAGTGTTCTATCTCGGGAGTGTTTTTCAGGATGTCCTCCAGCTTGTTCATCACCTTCGTGGTTTCTTCCAGCGTGCTTCCCGGAGACGTGCTGACGTTCACCATGATGACACCCTGGTCCTCCTGCGGCACAAGCCCCGTCTTGGTGGTACTCATCAGGTAAACCAGCAATACGACGGTAGCCGCCAATGAAGTCCACACCATCCAGCGGTGGTGGATGAAGAACATCACACCTTTCTTATATTTGCCCAGCACGGCGTTGAACGAGGCATTGTATGCCGCACGCACCCGTCCGTTGATGCTCTTCGCACTCTTCGTACCGTCCGACGGACGCATCATGATGGCGCACAAGGCGGGACAAAGCGTCAATGCCGAAATCATGGAGATGCCCACCGCCGTTGCCATCGTGACACCGAACTGCGTATAGAACACGCCCGAAGTACCGCCCATAAACGTCACGGGGATAAATACCGCCATGAACACGCAGGTACAAGAGATGATGGCCATCGTCACATCGCCCATCGCATCCTTCGTGGCAAGGTAAGGGGACTTGTATCCGGCATCGAACTTGGACTGCACCGCCTCCACCACCACGATGGCATCGTCCACCACCGTACCGATGGCAAGCACCAACGCAAACAGCGTCAGGATATTGAGACTGAACCCCGCAGCCACCAGGCAGGCAAACGTGCCGACCAGCGACACGATAATGGAAATGGAGGGTATAAGCGTACTCTTGAAGTCCTGCAGGAAGAAATACACCACCAGAATTACCAGTATAATGGCAATGACCAGTGTCTCCACCACATTGTGTATGGAAGCGAAGAGGAAGTCGTTGGAGCTCATCATGGTTACAAACTCCGTCCCTTCGGGCAGGCTCTTCCTCATCTCGTCTATCTGTGCGGTAATCTGCTTGTTGACAGCGGTTGCGTTGGAGCCTGCCGTCTGGAACATCATGAAAAGTACCGCCGGCTTGCTGTCCATCTCACTGCGGAAACTATAGGTCAGCGTACCCAGCTCCACATCCGCCACGTCCTTCAGACGGAGCACGGAACCGTCACTCTGCGAGCGTACCACCGTGTTCTGGAATTCCTCCACACTCTTCAGGCGTCCGCGATACTTCATCGTAAACTGGAACACGTTCTTTGAATTCTCGCCCAGCGAACCGGTAGGCGCTTCGATGTTCTGCTCGCCCAATACGGCGGTCACATCCGAAGGGACCAGTCCATACTGCGCCATCCGTTCCGGTTTCAGCCAGATGCGCATACTGTAGGTATCACCCAGCTCCATTACGTCACCCACACCTTCGATACGTTTGATTTGCGGAATCACGTTGATGTCGAGGTAATTGGCAAGGAACGTCTGGTCGTAGCGCCCGTCGGTGCTCACCAAAGCGCCGATTTGCAGGAAGCTGGTCTGCCGTTTCTGGGTAGTCACACCGATTTTCGTCACTTCGGCGGGCAGCAGTCCCTGCGCCTTGGATACGCGGTTCTGTACGTTCACCGCAGCCATGTCGGGGTCCGTGCCCTGCTTGAAATAGACTTGTATGGTGGCAGAACCGGCATTGGTGGCGGTAGAGCTGATGTACATCATGTTCTCCACACCTTTGATGCTCTCCTCCAACGGCATGATGACACTGTTCAGCACGGCTTCGGCATCGGCACCGGTGTAGTTGGCACTGACATATACCGTAGGAGGTGCAATGTCAGGATATTGTTCCACCGGCAGCGTAAAGAGCGAAATGAGCCCTATCACCAGAATCAGTACGGAGATGGAGATAGCCATCACCGGCCGTTTTATAAATATGTTTCCTTTCATCTTAATTGGTCATTGATAGTTGATAAAATAGCAATCATCATTTCACTTGCGTTCCTTCGCGCAGCAGTCCGGCACCTGTGGAAACAATCTCATCACCCACTTTCAGTCCGTCCAGCACCACGTATTCGCGTCCGTCATTTATTCCTGCCACGGTAATCAGGGTAGAGACGGCCTTGCCATCCACTACCTTGTATACCAACGTCTTGTCCTGCAACTGTACGGTGGCTTCTTGCGGAATCACAATGCAGTTCTTATAAGTGGCAGGCACCACCACCGTGCCCGATGCCCCGCTATGGAGCAGGCGCGATTCGTTGAGGAAGACCACGCGTGCCACTACCGTACCCGTCTGGCGGTCGATGACACCACTGATGGACTCGATGGTACCTTTCTTGTCGTAGACGGAATTGTCGTTCAGACGCAGCTCTGCCGCCGGCATGTTCTTCAGCGCCTCGTCCATGCTGCCGTACTGGCGTGTCAGGGCGAGCAACTGGTTCTCGGTCATGGAAAAGTAAACGTACATGTCGCTGTTGTCACTGACCGTTGTCAGCGGTTGCGGCAAGCTGGGGCTGACCAATGCCCCTGCACGGTAGGGCAATGCCCCCACCACCCCGTCGCTGGGACTCTTCACTTCCGTATAGGAGAGGTTGTTGCGTGCGCTTATCTCCTGGGCCTCGGCCTGCGAGAGTTGCGCCTTGGCGGTAAGGTAGCTGTTTTCGGCAGTCTTCAGGCTGAATTCCGAAACCACTTTCTGCGCATACAATTCCTTGTTGCTGTTATAAGTCAGTTCGGCAGTAGCCAGTGCGGCACGTGCAGCCTCCACATTGGCAACGGCCGTTTTGAGTGCAGCCTTGTAGGGAACCTGGTCGATGATGAAAAGCAGTTGTCCCCGGCGCACCTTCTGCCCCTCGGTCACACACAACTTCTCGATGGTACCCGACACTTGCGGATAAATATCTATGTCCTGCCGTCCGCGTATCGTTGCTGAGTACGAAGTGGAAAGCTCTTTGTCCGTCGCCTCCACTTTCATGGTAGCATAAGAAGGTTTCATTCCGGAAGCATCCGATGCCTGCTTGCAAGATGCCAAACACATTGTACAACCGACAATCCCTATCAGCCGTATCCATTTCCTGTTCAATGTAATCATACTTTTTCTCATTGTCTTTTTGTTAAAACTGGTGGCAAAAGTAGGAGAAAGGAACAACGCCATAATGACCAATTACACTCCAAAGATGTTCCTTTTTCGACATTCATCTTTTTTAAGGCTAATGAATTGTCTATAAATGACATATAGAACAAGAAAGCCGCATAATGGAACATCCCATATTTCCCATTATTCACCAACTTTGCAAAACGAAAAAGGAAGAATATGGAGAAAGGGAACATAAAAATCGTAGAAATCGCGGACTTTAAAAACAGCGAACATGTCCTTGACTATGTAGACAATGACTTTGTCATAATCAACAGTCTGGAGGGAAGCCCCTACAATGAAGATACAATAAGATTGGGATGCTTCCTTATCGCTATCTGTCTAGAAGGCTGCATCCAGTTGGACGTCAACTACAAAACCTACCAACTGGAAGCAGGCGACTTACTGCTCGGCCTTCCCAATACCATTATCAGCCACGCGATGGTAAGCCCGAAGCACAAGATAAGGCTTGCCGCATTCTCCACACAGTTCCTACAACGCGTGGTCAAGATGGAGAAGGATACATGGAATACCGTTATGCATATCCACAACAATCCCATAAAGTCTGTCGGGGAGGAAGGGGACAAGGAAATCTTCAAATTCTACCGAGAACTGCTTATGGCAAAGATAAACGACGAGCCTCATCACTATCACAGGGAAGTGATGCAATACTTGTTTTCTGCCATTTTCTGTGAGATGTTGGGACACCTCAACAAAGAAGTGAACCCTTCAGAAATGACAGTCGATACAAAAGAAAGCATCAAACAGTCCGACTATATCCTGCGTAAGTTTATAGAGATGTTGTCCAAAGACAACGGCATACACCGTTCTGTAGGATATTATGCCGATGCACTCTGCTATAGTCCCAAACACTTTTCGAAGGTCATCAAGCAGGCATGCGGACGTACACCGCTGGACTTGATAAACGAGAATGCCATTGAACACATCAAGTACCGGCTGAAGCATTCGGACAAGTCCATCAAAGAGATTGCAGAGGAGTTCGATTTCCCCAACCAGTCTTTCTTCGGGAAGTATGTGAAGTCTTATCTGGGTATGTCTCCGGCACGCTACCGCAATACGAAAGAGGAATGATTTCCCCTACTCTTGGGGCTCACTCCGTAAAGGTCTGCATTAGGAAGCTAAACCTTAACTTTACGACGCTAAAGGTCAACTTTACGATGGCTAAACCTCAACGTATCACTTCATCACACACTGCATCCTGAAAAGCGCGTGCTTCTCTGCCCGACAGTGCATTCTGGTTCATGATGGCAAAGGCTATTTCGTGTCCGTTGCGGGCTTTAAGGTAGCCGGCCAGGCAGTTGATGGCGGTAAAGGAACCCGTCTTGGCATGTACATTTCTGTGGGAAAGGGTGCCTTTCTTCATGCGGAACTCCAGTGTACCGTCCACGCCGCCAATGGGCAAAGCCTTATAAAGTTTCTGGAAAACATCCGTACGCGAGTAGGCATATCGCAGGAAAGAAACCAAGAGTTCCGGTGAAATGTAGTTGTAATTGGAAAGGCCGCAACCATCTGCCAGATTATACCTATCGGGGTTATATCCCATCTCTTTTATCAGCATGCGGATGGCAGAAAGCCCGTCCTCGGCAGAGACACGCTTCTTTCCGCTGCTCTGCACACCCAACCGGCAGAGCATGGCTTCGGCATTGAGATTATCGCTCTCCTTCATTATCTGTTTCACCACATCCTGCACGGAAGTTTCGTAGGAAGCCATCCGTACGGAGAGGCTGTCTTGCCGGAACTCACCGAAGAGGTAAGAGACTTCCGCTTCTGCCGCCGGAATGCACCGGATGCCTCGTGCCTGCAACCGTTCCATAAAGGTATGCATGAAGAAGTCCTGCGAAGAAAATATATTGACCGTACCTGCACGGCGGGCATCGACGTTGCCCGTCACGGTGATGTTGTTCCCGTTCACCAGCCAGTCGCGCGACACACGGAAACGTCCGGCAGAAGGGGTACGGCTTTGGGTCTTGTTCGTCAGTGTATAATAGGAAGAGGCGGGAGTGCATTCAAGGCGTGCGCTGTCGCCCCGTTCGCCGGGTGTGGCGGTAACCTTCACCACTCCTTTATTCAGCATCAGCGGTGAGAGGTAGGGCTGGAAGGAATAGGGAGTATCATCCCACAACCAGCCGCTGCCCCAGTACAAGGAGTCTTTCATGGAGACATCTCCATACACCTTGCCTTTGATGACAGAGAAGGGGAAACGGGCCACGGTAGCCACCAGGGAATCCAATGCCTCTTCATCAAACTCCGGGTCGTAACCGCCTATCACATACATATCCCCCTGCAAGGTATCGCGCTCAATGGTTCCCTGATACCACACTTCCGTACGGAACGGCTCGTCGGCTTCGGGACGGGAAAGGGCGGTAATGGTGGTCAGCAGCTTCATGGTGGAAGCGGGACGGGAAAGCTTGTCCGCCTGATAGCCGTACAAGGGCTTTCCGGCAGTCAGGTCATAGACCGAAATGGCCACATTAGAGCCTGCGGGAAGTTTGTGTTCTATCAACGCATCAATCCGCGCAGAGAGCGGCTTCACCGGAGTTACCGTCTCTTGGGGCCATAATGGGAGCAGGCAGACGGATAAAATTAACAGCAACAATATCCTTTTCATAAATATATTTATCTTTAAAGGCAAAAGTACGACAATCTTACAAATGAACAACAACGAGGTAGTCTTTTCATAAATTATATCCAGCCATCCATCTTAATATTCCTTTAAAAATACTACTTTTGCATAGATTGCATAGGCAAAATCTCCCAGTTACTATCACTCTAAAATTGATGTACCATGAAACTACAACTTACAATTGCCAGCTTTACAATATGCCTCCTTTTCTCCCCCATGCTTCGGGCACAAGAATCTCCGCGCATTGTCAGTTATGACTTAACCGTACAGATTGATGTACCGAACCGACAAGTCGAAGTTGGCGGTTCGTTTGAAGTCGATTTCCATGACAGTGACTCAATCTCGTTGGTACTATGGCGCCATGCCCGTATCGACACACTACGCCACAGCAGCCGGGAGATAACCTACCGTTTCGATACGCTTGCCCCAGCACCTGCCCAATTCATTCCCGACGGACGGACCTTGACCCTCTACCGGCCGGCAGGAGCCGATGACCGCTGCCGCATAAATACCCGTTACACACTCTACATGCAGGAAGTGCAGGGCCCTGCAAAATCATTCAATGACCATTGGATTGAACTTGGTTACTATACGGGATGGTATCCTGTCTGCAACGGTAACCGGGCAGATTATTCGCACTTACGAATCGGCATCACTGACGGTTATACGGTGAGCGGCTCAGGTATTATTTCCCATACAGAAGAAGGGATATGGGAAATGGAGCAACCTTGGGAGAATTTCGACAATGTTATCCTGGCTTCACCCATGCTGAAAAGCCGCCGCATCAATGATAACGGAACTACCATTGAACTTATCTATACAGACTTCCCGGATGCCGGTGCAGACTCGGCACTTCAATGTTGCCACAATGCCTTGAAATTCTTCCGACGCCTTTATAAAATTGCGGGAGATGAGGATATTTACATGAAATTCCTGCTTTCAGCTTCCGGCACCTCAGGAGGGTACAGCCGTAAAAATTTCATTATGCTCAGTTCCCGAACATTCAATGAATATGTACTCAAGAACACCGCCCACGAAATCGGCCACTTCTGGTGGAACAAGGCTCCGGTGGAATCTTGGCACGACTGGCTGAACGAATCTTTTGCCGAATTCAGTGCTTTGCAATACATACGCCACGCCCGCGGCGAAAAAGCCTATGCCGCTTACATCGACGCCTACCGTAAGGAAACACGCCATATCCGTCCTATCTGGGGTATTGACCGCAACGACCGCGAAGCGCATCTTGCCCTCTATAGGAAAGGGTCAGTACTACTCGCCGACCTGCTTGTCCGAGTGGGTGAAGAACCTTTCTTCAACTTTCTGGCAGGTGTCATCCAAGCCCATATAACAGACACATCGGCTTTCCTGGATTTTGCGGAAAGCCGATTGGGACGTAAAAACCGGGACTGGATTGAAAAGCGGTTAAAAGAATAAACACCTGATTATTCTTCAACTGTTCCTTTCGCCACCGGCTTCTCAAAATGAGTGCCGCACTTCCTGCATACATACTCCCAATGCTCAGTGCCCGGAGGTGCGGCCGACAATGCCGCAATAACAGCAGCCACCACAGCACGCACCCGATGGCTCTTCTTCAGCACAAACTTAATCTCATCCGAACCGCAATGGGGGCAGTACCTCAACTGTTCCGGAATCATCTGGTTCCGTTCAAGCAGACGGAGGGCATTGTCATATTCGTCCTCATAGACAAATATATCCACTCCCGTGACATCACGGACATATCCGCGCATCACGGAAGACATGTTTTCATTATGCAAAACAGACGCAATGCCCTCATTCTTCAAGGCACCCTGAATAACATGTGCCTGAAAGGCATCGTCGCAGGTGATTAGCTTTACGGTTTTCATCTTTTATGTTTATATGAAACAATAGTCATGGGTTCTACAATGCCTCCTTGAATATCTCTCCCACCGTGGGGTGCGGAAAGACAATCTTCTTCCATTCATCGGCAGTAAGTTTCAGTTCAATAGCCATGCCTGCCAGCGTGATGATTTCCGAAGCGGGATTACCCAAGACATGTGCCCCCAATACGGTATCGTCACTGCCCAACAGTAACTTGCAGACGCCATTCACTCCTTCATTCTCTGCTACAAAGCGACCACTGTACGTCATCGGAAGCTTCACAGCACGATAGGCAACGCCTCTCTTCTGCAGGGATTCTTCTGTCTCGCCCACACCGGCTATTTCGGGATTGGTATATACCACGCCGGGGATGGCACGGTAGCTCATGGCATCCTTCTTGCCAATGATGGAATGTATGGCTACTTCCGCCTCGCGGACGGCTGTATGCGCCAGCAAGGAATATCCCGTCAAGTCGCCGCAAGCATATACTCCGGGAACTGAAGTTTGCATCTGTCCGTTGACAAAGACATTTCCGCGCTCCGTTCTTTCCAAGCCCAGATTCTCCAATCCGAAGCCTTTCATTACCGGACGGCGCCCGACACTCATCAGAAGCCGTTCGGCAACGACGGAACCGGGACCGTCGGCTGTTTCATAATTCACCTGGATAAGGGAAGAAGCTTCGGCAGTATCCGGCATGACAGACACTACTTTTGCACTCAGCATGAACTTGATTCCCCGCTTGGCGTACTCTGCACGGAGCATACCCGCCAGCTCTCGGTCCATACCGCCTCCCAGTATCTCGTCCAGCATCTCGACGACGGTTACCTGCACTCCCAGGCTGTTGAAGAAAGAAGCGAACTCCATTCCTATCACTCCGCCACCGACAATGGCCAGAGAAGCGGGCAGTTCTTTATTATCCAACGCGTCCCGGTGCGTCCAGTAATTCACCGTTTCCACTCCGGGAATAGGGGGAATAAAGGTTTCCGAACCGGTGCAAAGTATCAGGTTCTCACCTTCGTAAGTCTCCTCACCGCAGCGGACTGTATTCTTATCTATGATTTGCGCTTCTCCCGATACTATCGCGACATTGTTCGAAGCCAACTTCGCCTTCACCCCCAATACCAGTTTACGCACCACTTTGCTCTTACGGACAATAATCTTGGATAAATCAAAAGAGACTTCGGATACGTTTATCGCATACTTCGACGCGTGCTTTGCACTATCATAAGTTTTTGCCGAATAGAGCAGAGTCTTAGTCGGGATGCATCCCTCGTTCAGACAGACACCGCCCAGATTGTTCTTTTCAATCAATAATACACTCAAACCGGCTTTGCCGGCAGATTCGGCAGCCGTATATCCCGCAGGACCACCGCCGATAATAATCACTTGGTATTTCATAGTAAATAAATTATTTAGTTCATTTTCTTTTCAATCAGTTCAACAAATTCCCGTTCTTTGACAGGCATGACGGAAGCAAACTTGTCTTTCCCATACTCTATCAATATGTAATCGGTCACCGAGAAACTCCCGAATTTCATAGAACGGTACCTTTGTATAGTCGTAATTTCGGAAATAGGAATTACCTTCTTACGGATAAAGCGTCCACGGGATATTTCAATATTTCCGTTCGTAGTGACCGTATAGGCGGTATGTATAATCTGTTCGATCACTACAATCAG
>OHDS01000858.1_pt1 | contig 13867 bp, 7 predicted proteins | sample 1567031 | NCBI WGS metagenome assembly OHDS01 (sample SAMEA3879503, study PRJEB24766) | human gut metagenome | biome: human-associated habitat; feature: feces | place: USA | collected 1985/1987
ATATAACCGTACTTGCCGCCTGACTTGACGATTGCCATCCCCTGTTCAAAATCAGATACCGATTCGTAAACGGGATCTGTCAGCTTTGTACCGTCTTTCTTGTAGAAACCGATTTTTTTATCACGGCCCTCTACAGCAAGAAATCCTTCCTTCCAGAAAGAACGTGTTTCATAAGAAACGGGGATGATTCTTTTACCGCTTCTGTCGTAAAAACCGCGGAGATTTTTCTGCTTCACTTCAATCAGATCGGCGCGGTCATCTTCGCTTGCCAGATCCGCTGCCCTGATTTCCTCATCGGAAAGAGAAAGAGCGATCTTGTCATAAGTAATGGGAATGACTGTTTTTCCCTCGCCATTGACGGCACCCCACTTGCCGTTCTGCTTTACGGCGGCAGTGAAAGGGAACTCTGTATTTTGGGAAATGCCGCTTCCTGCCGGCTCATAAGAATCGGAAAAAGCGGTATCCGATGCGTAAACGGATGCGGACAGCGCCATGGCGGCAATGAGCAGGATTGTTTTTCTGTACTTCATGGATTCACCTCATTCTTGACCGTATAGGATAATCTTTTGTTTTTATTTTAGCATAGGATATAAAGGAATTAAATTTTGCGCAGAGGAGAAAGGGCAGCATGCTTTCTGCACTACAGCAGATTATTCTCACGGCGCAGGATGACGCCTTGCCGTCCAGTGTCATTGTGAACGGGGCGAAAATACTTTGAAAGAAAAACGGGAAATGGGATAGTGACACGGAGTGAAGAATCTATTACTCCGAATGACATCTTATCATGAATTCCATTTTTATCGGCAGATAATCATAAAAGGCTGTAATAAAACATTTCTGCGTTATATCACAGCTCCTTACTCATGCTTTTTTCTGCAAATAAGAATTGGCATAACCGCATTTAACGACTATGCCATATTTCCGGAATGATAAACTTCTAACTTTTTATTTATAAAATTCTCCCGCTTTACACTGACACGTCGCGCCGGCCTGTCACTTTATAGAAAAGGAGCAGCGACAAAATGGATGTCACCGTGAGGATGGTGGCATACGCGGAAGCGTTCCCGTAGTTGCCGCGGATGACTTCCGTGTAGATGGATACAGTGAGTGTCTGCGTGCTGTTCGTGTACAGGATGATGGATGACGACAACTCGCTGATGATGGTGACCCAGCTCATGATGGCACCGGAAAGAACGCCGGGCATCATCATGGGAACCGTGATCTTACGGAAGGTCGTCATGTCGGAGGCGCCCAGGGAAATAGCCGCTTCTTCGATGCTGGGACTGATATTTCCCAAAATGGCGGTGGAGGAACGGACGGTATAGGGCATTCTCCGCACCGCGAAAGAAATAATCATGATCAGCGCCGTTCCGGTAAGGATAATCGGCGATTTATTGAAAGCAAAGACGAAAGCGATACCGAGGACGGAGCCGGGAATGATGAAGGGGAACATCGTAATAACGTCAAGAATGCTGTTCAGTGTATTTCTTTTCCGCACGGAAAGGTAGGCGATAAGGACACCTAAGACGAGTACGGCAGCGATGGCGCAAAGCCCCAGGAAGTAGGTATGCCAGATGACGTCATTATCCTTGGCAAAGAGTGTCGCGTCATAACTCTGAAGAGCGAATCCGCCGGTGAATACCTGCCCTCCGTTTGTAGCAAGGAGGTGTACACAACGACGAACTGGGGAAGGATCGCCAGTCCCACAACCATGTAGACTGCCAGATGGGCAAGGATATTCCGCAGGCCGCCGAGTGATTCCGCTGCCATGGGTTTCAGAGCGGTCATGGCGTAGGTATTTCTTCCCGCGAGAAAACGCTGGACGAAGAACATGACGATGGTGAGCCCGATCACGATGCAGCAGATGGCTGCCGCGAAGCCGTCATCCCCCGATACTTCGCCCATGAACTGGTTGTAAATAAGGACGGGGAGTGTCTTGTATCCCTCACCGATGAGCATGGGCGTGCCGAAGTCAGCAAAGACACGCATGAAAACGAGCATGGAGCTGGCAAGGAGCGTGGGCATGACAAGAGGCACGATGATTTTCCAAATGCGCCCCATGCGGCTGCACCCCAGGCTTTCCGCCGCTTCATTCAAAGAGTTGTCCAGATTTTTCAGCGCTCCCGATACGTAAATGTAAACGAGGGGGAACGACTGGAGCGTAAAGACGAGGACAATGCCGGCAAAGCCGTACACACCGCCATAATGAAGTCCGAAGGTGTCGTTCAGGAACTGGGTGATGACGCCCTGCCGCCCGAGCATCTGTATCCACGCGTATGCCCCGATGAAAGGCGGCGACAGATAGGAGATAACGATGAGGATATTTAGGAAACTGCTTCCTTTTATTTTCACGCTCCTCATGAGGTATGCCAGCGGGAGACCGAGAGCCGCCGATAAAATCGTGGAAACGACAGTCACTTTCAGCGAGTTTACCATCGTTCCCCAGTAGAATTTTTTGGCGAAGAAATGGGCGAAATTCTGAAGCGTGAGCACCCCTGTATCCCCATGAATGACACTCCGGTACAGAATGAGGAATATGGGATACATGATGAAAAGGGCGAAAGCCGCAAGAATGACGACACTGAAAAGGTTCCAGACTGTCAGATTCTTTTTCATAGTCCTTCCTCTCTGATCAATGTTTCTTCCGTTGCCCGGCGGAAGACATTGATCCGCCCGGCTTTAACGGTGAGCGTGACAGCGCTGCCGTCAGGAAGAATATCCTGGCCTTCCTGGGTCTGGAGAATCTCCAATTCCTGCCCGCTGCCGGTGGTGATAAAGTAATGGGTGGTGAGTCCGAGGAATACGGAAGAACGGATCACGCCGCGGATCCCCTCTTTCGTGCCGGGCTCCATATTAAATTCTTCCGGGCGGACGGAAATGATGACTTCTTCTCCGTCCTCCACGCCGCCTGATAAGTTATCCATGTCTACAAGCCAGTCTTCATTTTCTTTAAAGGAAATGCTTGTCTTATCTCCTTTTTTCACGATATGTCCGTCCAGCAGGTTGGAGAGCCCGATGAAAGTCGAAACGAAAACATTCTTCGGCCTTTTATAAATATCCGCCGGTCTGCCGATCTGGCAGATAACCCCGCCATTCATGACGGCGATACGGTCGGACACCGCCAGCGCCTCTTCCTGGTCGTGGGTGACATACACCGTGGTTATATCCACTCGGCGCTGGATCTGCTTGATGGCGTTCCTCATTTCGATACGGAGTTTCGCGTCCAGGTTGGACAGCGGTTCATCCATCAGAAGTACCTGCGGCCGGATGACGATCGCCCGCGCAAGGGCGACACGCTGCTGCTGCCCGCCGGAAAGCGCTGTGGGCATACGGTCTTTCAGGTGGTCGATCTTCACGATCTTCAGGATTTTATCCACCCGCTCTTCGATTTCCTTTTCAGGCACTTTCCGCATCCGCAGACCGAAAGCCACATTGTCTTTCACCGACATATGGGGAAAAATGGCGTAATTCTGGAAAACCATGCCCATATTTCTTTTATCTGTCGCCACATCGTTGATGACATTCCCGTCGACGGAAATCGTACCGCCCTCGATGGAATTAAATCCGATAATCATACGAAGCAGCGTCGTTTTACCGCAGCCCGACGGCCCTAAAAGGGTGAAAAACTCGCCCGGCATAATATCCACGGACAGGCCGTTCACCACCACCGTATCTCCGTACTTCTTCACTACTTTATCTATATCGATAGAAACACTCATAATAACCTCATAACCTCGCTATTCAAGTGACATCTATAAAAAAGGACGTCAGGCGAAATGCCCGACGCCCTCTGATGACCTGATTACTTATTACTGTCTGGAATTTTCCAGATGTTTATTCCATTCCGCCACGACTTCTTTCTTATGGGCAGCTACCCAGCCTTCGTCATAATTCTTGAACAAAGCGATTGTGTCCTGGGGTGTCATGTAGTCAGCAAGCTTCACACCCTTGCGGAGCGGACGGACAGTGAGCGTCTTTCCTGCCGCTTCCTGGATCTTCTGGGAAAGCATGAAATCGACAAATTTCTTCGCATTTTCCATATGTTTCGCGCCTTTGATGATCTGTACGGATTCGCCCGGGAAAATAGCTCCCTCTTTCGGGAATACGACTTCTACATCAGCGCCGTTCTTCACATAGGTAGCAGCCGGATCTTCCCAGGTAAGCCCTACGGTATACTCGCCGTCGGCAGCGCCTTTATGGACAGCGCCGGAACTGTTCAGGAATTTCCCGTCTACATTCTTAATGAAGTTATCCACATACGCCCAGGCTTCGGGGGACATGGGATCTCCATCCTTGCCCTTGGCGTAAAGCATCGCCATGAGCACCTGGAACGCGGAGCTGGAGTTGGCAGGGTCGCCGCAGGCAATCTTGCCCTTCAGCGCCGGATTGAGAAGATCGTCAAACCCGGCAATCTTCATATCGCCCGCCAGTTTTTTATTAACGATGAAAACAGTGGGATCGGCAAATGCGGGAGAAAAATATCCTGTCTTATTTTTGGCGGCATCAATCATATTCGCGTCTTCCGGGGATACATATTTCTCAAAAAGTTCCTTCTGGGAATCCAGCATCGTCTGGTCAGCCGCCCAGAGAATATCGCCCTGGGGATTGTCCTTTTCAGACGCCACACGCTTTACGAGGGGGCCTGTCCCCGCCACAATGACATTGACTTTAATCCCCGTTTCTTTTTCAAAAGCGGGAATGACAAGATTGTTTAAGCTTTCGCTGCGCGCCGTATAAACGGTCAGCACCTTTTCCTCTGCGGGAGCGGCCTTGGCGGTATCCTTTTTATCTCCGCCGCAGCCGGAAAATACGGAACAGAGCACAGCAGCACATGCCACCGCCAAAGCTGCTTTCTTCAATCTTTTCATGACAATCCTCCTTGCCTTTCATCGTAAGTAAACTTCCTATTTAAATAATACCATGTATATTGTATCATTATTCATTCCTGTGTCTACACCTTATAAGCACAATGTATAGCTTGCCTGCAACTGTATAGGAAATACTCATAGAGTGACCAACAGGCATACCGATGTGTGCGGAAACGGGTACGCAGAAAGCAGGAAATATATACTTCCATTACTATGGCAAAATAAAAGCGCCGATTGCCGGTCAGCGTCTGTATTTCATTCGGCAGCTCCTGCCGCTGCCTTTTCCTTTTCCCCTTTGGGAAATATAAGATTCAGAAGAACCGCCACGATGAAAACCACCGCTACACAGTTCTCTGCGAATACGCTCCGCAGCAGTTCGGGAAATATGCGGAAAATCTGCGGTGTCTGCGTGAATCCCAGTCCGATGGAAAGAGACAGGGCGGCAATACTCATATTTCTCTGTGAATATCCGCAGCGGCTGATCATCTGCACACCGGACACCACGATGGAGCCGAACATCATAAGCGTACAGCCGCCGAGGACGGCCTCAGGCAGTGACGCCAAAATGACCCCCAGCGCGGGAATAAGTCCTGCCAGAACCATGATGACGGCGCCGCTGGCGATGGCTTTCCTGTTCACCACATGTGTCATGGCGATAAGCCCCACATTCTGGCTGAAAGATGTAATCGGCAAACACCCGAAGAGAGAAGACACGGCAGAAACAAACCCGTCCACGGCAATGGAGCCGGATATTTCCCTGTCTTTCGCCTCCCGATTGAACCCCATAGCGGCAAGCGCCGAGGTGTCGCCCAGCGTTTCTGTGGCAGACACCAGGAAAATAAGGAACACAGAAAAGATGGCGTCATAATGAAATTCCAGAGAATAAGGCATGAAAACCGGCAGAGACACAAAGGATACTTCCGTCAGGCGGCTCAAATCAACCATACCGTAGAAATATGCCGCGGCGTATCCCACAAAAAGTCCGAAAAGGACAGATAACTGCTTATAGAAAGATTTCGCCCGGATATTAAAAATAAGACAGGAAACCAGAGTAATCGTACCGACAATGAGGAACCGGGCATCACCGAATTCAGGATGGCCGAAACCGCCGCCAAAAGAATTCGCTCCGATGGGAAGCAGTGAAAACCCGATGGCCGTCACGACAGTCGCCGAAACGATGGGCGGTACCAGTTTCCGCCACCATGTCGCGCCAAGGCCGAGGATCCCCTCCAGAACCCCTCCCACAAGGACAGCGCCGAGAATAGCACCGTAGCCGTATTTCAATCCGATCACACAAAAAACAGAAACAAAGGTAAAGCTGATCCCCATGATGACAGGAAGTCCGCTGCCCAGACGGAAAAAAGGATACATCTGGAGCAGGGAGCCGATGCCTGCAATGATCATGGCCGCCTGGACAACAGCGCCCGCTTCTGAGGCAGGCACCTTTACCACGCCCGTTACAATAAGGATCGGCGCGATATTTGCCACAAACATGGCAAGAACGTGCTGGAGACCGAAAGGCACTGCTTTGCGGACAGATATTTTCCCATCCGCTTCATAAATCGGATCTGTATTCATTCCGGCCTCCTCAGCGAAACGTAATGACGCCTGTTTCGGCATCCATTTTTTCAATAACTGCCAGAGAGCGGACATCATATCCCGCTTCACGGAGCGCGTCGCCGCCGCCCTGGAAGCCTTTTTCGATGCAGATGCCGATGCCTTCCACGATACCATCCGCCTGTTTTACCAGATCAAGAAGCCCGCTCACGGCGCAGCCGTTGGCAAGAAAATCGTCCATGATGAGGATATGTTCGCCGGGTTTCAGATATTTCTTTGATACCACCACATGGTTTTTCCGATTATGAGTATATGACATAACCTCCGTAGCAAACATTTCCTTATCCATATTGCTTCCCGCAGATTTCTTCGCAAAAACAACAGGCACGCCGAAGTACACCGCCGTAAGGCAGGCAATGCCGATCCCCGACGCTTCGATCGTCAGAATCTTGTCCACTTTCCGATCACCGAAAAGCTTTTTAAATTCCTTCCCCAGTTCACTGATAAAAGGCACATCGATCTGATGATTCAGAAAACTGTCCACCTTGAGCACATTCCCCGGACGGATCACCCCGTCGCTCAAAATTTTCTCCTGCAGTAAATTCAGCTCTGCCACCCTGATACCCCCTCCAAAGACAATACACACCCTATAATTTATTTATTATAACATAGCTTATAGACGACAGCTCACAGCTGATAGCTTTTATTTATCTTATTACCGTCTTCCCCACCACGGGTACAGATCCTTCACGTTCGTTCAGGATGACGTTTAACGTTCCCCTCATTATGGCAGTAGATCCTTTGCTGATGTTTCGTATGACACCTAACGGAAATCATATGCTTCAGCTTTTAACTCACAGCTAACAGCTTATAGCTGACAGCTCACAGCTGATAGCTTTTATCTCCTTACCGCTTTCCCCACCACGGTAACAGATTCTTCGCTGGCGCTCAGAATGACGCCTTACCATGGGTGCTACTTTATCGGCAGGCCTGAAAGTGGTTAGAATCCCAGCTGTGCCGTCTGTTTAACGTCATTCTGAACGGAGGCAAGAACACCTTGTGGGAAAGACGGGAAACGGAACGGTGAAACGGAGTGAAGAATCTATTACTCTGATAACTCCTTACCGCTTTCCCCACCACGAGTACAGATTTTTCGCACGGTTCTGGCAGACACACTGCCAGGAGTTCCACTTTTACCGAAAAAAAGAGCAGGCACCATCAGCAGTGCCTGCTCCTTTCTTTTTGGAAGTTCCTTACTTCTTGGCAGCGAGAGCTGCTACCTGGGCCTTCAATTCATCCAGCTCCGATCTCATCTCTTTATTTTCCGCCTGCATCTTGTCATTTTTCTCTTTCAAGTCCTTAATCTGGTTCGCCATTTCCACTTTGGAATAACGGGTATAAACGTCACCGCGTCCCAGCTTCACAGAAATTCCTGCATTGAGCATGTTCCTGTCATCTCCCATGGTCCAGCCGAGACTCATCATCGTTCTTTCGTTCGGCCGATAGAAGAGGCCTACCGCCGCAGCGCTGGCGTTGCGGTAATTGCCGAAACCTGCCGCGATGTCCCACTTGTCATGGGGATCGAAATCCAACGGATGGAGGGCTGCCAGTGCGGCGGCTCCCGCTCCCACTTTACTGATACGGTTGTCCAGATTTCCCAGTTTCCCGTTCAGATTGTTGATGGTATTTCCCAGATTGGTAATATTGGTTGTGTTCTTACCGACCTGTTTGTCCAGTATGGTCAGGTTGTCTCCGGCGCTGTTTTCTTTCTTCACATAGTTGCCGTCATTCTTCACTCGGGTTTCATGGTACACTGTATTTCCGCTGACAATCTTTGTGCTTCCGTTTTCCACTTTTCCATCGGCTTTCACGTTGACCGTGTATTCCGTTCCGCCAAACGTATTGGCAGCTGTGTCAAGTGTCACATTTTCACCGGCTTTCACGGTGTTTCTTGTGTCTTTCGTAGCTACGGTGACTTTGTTTTCTTCGCCGTCGCTCCCTTTCAGGGTAATGGTGGTGGTATTGTCCGCGTTTTGTTTGCCGCTCATGGTATAGGTGGTATTGGTATCAATCTGTCCCGCGATAGCTGACAGGTCTACGCTGCCTTTTACTTCATTTCCGGCCGTATCTTTTACGCTCATGGATAATTTATTGCCGTTAAGGGTCAGCGCATTGTTGTCGCTTACCAGTTTATCATTGCCGTCTGCAACGGATGAGAGATCCACGCTGCCCTTCACTTCATTTCCGGCCGTGTCCTTTACGCTCATGGACAGAGTTTTACCGCTAAGGGACAGCCCATTGCTGCCACTTACCAGTGTATCATTGCCATCCGCCGCGCCGGCTACCGCTTTCTTCAGCTGTGCCACATTGACGGCATCGGTGTCCTGTGCGCCAGCCGCTACGCCTGTGATCTGGCGTGTGTAACCTTCCGTCTTGTCCCCTACAGAAACGGCACCAAGAGTTGATTTCCAGGCAGCAGACGTATCTGTGGAAGCCGCCTGGGTAGATGGATCATAACCGCTCACACCTGCTGCCGTGTCTGCTACACTCCATGCGCCAAGCGCCACGCCGCCGGAGACCTTCGCATGAGAATCATAACCAAAAGCCATGGAAGTTTCTTTCTCCGCACTGCTCTTTGTACCCATGGTAATGGCCCAGCCCGCGGTCGCGGAAGCATCTGTGCCTACAGCTACCGCTTCTTCGCCCTTAACTGTCAGACGATTTCCCAAGGCAAGACCTCTCTGGCCGCCGCCGTCATTAGAACCGACGATTTCGTTTCCATATCCGACAGACGTTCCCAAATCATCTACGAGGGAATTCTTACCAAAAACCATACTGCCGCCATTGACTGTATTTGTCATACCGACAGCCACGTTCTGGTCGCTGCCGCTGGATTTCTTGGTGTAAATCCATTTTGTCGGATCGTTTGGATCTTTCTCCGCCGTATAACCGACCAGGTTCCCCACACCGATGACCGTATTCGCTTCCCCGAAAACTTTTGTCTCCTTATAGTCATAATTGTCGTAATCCGTGCCGAATACGGCATTATGGACGCCTTCCACGTCCAGATTCTGGCCGGCAACAATACTGTTGTTTCTTCCGTTTTTCACTCCGGTCAGTTTGTTATTATTGCCGAGGACGGTGCTGTTCACACCGTCTGAAGAAGAGGAAATACCGAGAACGATGCTGTCATCCGCCTTAGCGCCGTCATTGTCATAGTTGCTGCCGGCTCCCGTTTTTGTAGATTTGGCGCTGTAATAATGTACTTTCGAGGCACCGGCAGCTGCCTGTACCACTTTCAGCTGTGCCACATTGACCGCATCGGTATCTTCCGTACCTGCCGCCACACCTGTAATCTGGCGAGTAATCCCTCTTGAAACATCGCCAACGGAAACAGCGGCGGCCGTCGCTTTCCAAGTCCCTATAATCAGATTTCTCTCGCCAAGAGCGGAATTATACTTCGTTTCCGCATCCGTATAATCGGTCTTTGCAGCATTCATAGCCGTCTGCGCCGTATCCATAACCGTTTTGGCATCGTCCATTTCCTTTTTGCGCGCCAAATCGTATTGATCGCCGGAATGCTCATAGCTGTGATAGGTCTGGTAGGCTTGTGTATATGCGGCGCTCTTCGCCAGGAAATCATTGACTTTTCCTTCATAGTCCGCTTTTTTCGCCGTGTAAGCAGAGGAGAGACCGGGCAAATCTCCGTTCAACTGTGCCAGTCTTGCCGTTTTTCCGGTTAAATTTGCTATTTCCGTATCGTTTTGGATATTTTGATTTGTGTCAGGACTATAACCGTATACACCGGCATCCACAGAAGAAACAGATTCGCTGCCGAGAGCTACACCGCCATTTTTCTGCACATCCGTATTGTAGCCCAGCATGACAGCATTGCTGATATTGGCAGTATGCGTTTTAGTTGGAACGGTGGCTCTCACATTGTATGGAATCGGTATCCCCGTATATCCTCCCGGCGCACCGGAAGAGCTCCCCAAACTGGGCGTATAAGTCTTGCTCACGACGTCTTCCTTTGTTGCCATGGCACCAAGAATGACATTATTTGTTCCGCCGGACATTTCATGATAATCGCCAATCACAACATCCGATGTTCCATCGGATATCTTATTTCCGGTTCCCACTACAGCCACACGGTTCACGTTGGTTCCTGTATTTTGGAATCCCGCCATTGTATTGTTGACACTGGTACCGTTTGCCGTGCCGTTCAGTATATTTCCCGTTCCGATAATCTGGGAACGCCGGGCATAATCAGAACGGTTTCCATTCCCTGCGATAAGAACAGATCCGCTGGTATTCGCAAAGTCCCCCATTACTTTTGCCGCCTGATCCGAATACCCTTCCTGATACCCGCTGCGGAAAAGCAATTCTGTCATAGAGCCCTGCCCAAAATTTCCTTCCAGTCCGCTTGACATATCTACTGTAGCATGGGAAAGGATATTCCCAGAACCGAATATCATCGAATTGTCCGCGTTATCCAGCTTGTTCCAGGTACCGATGATGCTGCCCGCTAAGCCATTTGAGGTGTTACCGTCCGAGGTGATCTTGTTATTCACCCCATAAATAGAAGACCAGACATTCGAAAAAGAGTTGTCATTGCCTTCAATGACAGAATTGTGCCCTGTCACGGTTCCTTCATAGCCCAGAGCCAGCGCGCTGTGTCCCACTGCCACATTCAATCCGACGCCGCTTTGCGCATTATACCCTACGACGACACTTCCATCGCCCTGTTCTCTTTTTCCGGAAGCCTTTTCTTCCGGTGTCATGGAACCGATAATAACAGATTCCTTAATCGTTCCAAAGGTTTGGTTATCCCCGATCACAATACCCGAGGTGGGATTGACCGTTTCGTTATTATTCCCGATGACAGTCAGGCTCTCATGCCCTGTCATGTAGGTGTCGTTGCCTTCAATTTTGTTTCCCTTGCCGATGACAAGGTCGGATACATTCTTCGTCCTTTCTTCCTGTTTCCCGGAAACTGTACCGGCATTTCTACCAGTAATTTTATTGCTGTCCCCGATGACGGTCTGGCTCTTGCTGTTTTCAACGGTATTCTGAGAGCCGCTGATTATAACATTCATTCCTTGTGAAACGGTATTTCCGTCGCCGGTAACAAAGACATGGCTTCCCCATTTACCGATGTACTTACCCAGAGGCTTGCCATCCGCCATCGCCTGCGCCAATTCCTGCTGCTCCGAAGCGGAAAGTTGTCCGAACTGATAAGAATCGGACACATGGTTAAACGCGCCGGTCACGAAAGCGCCATTGGACTCCTGTATCGTATTGTTGCTTCCGATTATACCGTCATTAGAGCCGGCATGGTCTTTCGTGCCGCCTTTATCAACATTTTCCGTACCGATGATAATGCTGCTGTTTCCTTTGGAAGCCCTCCGTTTTGATGCATCAGGAATCAGGCCGGATGATTCGCCAATAACGATACTTCCGGAACCGTTGGACTGGGCATTAAAACCCATGGCAACCGCACTATTTGCCGTCGCCTCTGCATTTGCTCCAATCGCAATGGCTCCGGTCTCTTTTGCCCCATCGTTGTTATAATTGACTGATGATGCGTTTCCACCTTTCACGGATACGAAATGAATACTGCCCGTACCTCCGGCAATAGCTTTCAGCTGCGCCACATTGACTGCATCGGTGTCATTCGTGCCGGCTGCCACACCGGTAATCTGCCTTGTAGCAGTACTGCCATTACCAACAGATACCGCTGCATGCGTCGCTTTCCATGCGGCCGATGTATTTGTAGAAGCTAATTTGGTAGACGGATCATATCCCGCAATATCCTTGTCAACAGAGGCAACGGAATCCGCACCGAGCGCTACGCCGCCGTCTTTTTCCGCATTGGCTTCCGAGCCGAGTATGACCGCCTTGCTGGCGGTTGTAGTAATACCGCCGGCAGAAGAACCCATCACAATCGTATCTTTTGCATTGGAAATCGTGCGGTTCGTACCGATGACAGTTACACCGCTTACATTGGTACCTGTATTTCTATAACCGTTCAGTAAATTGTAAGCAGCCTTTTCCGCTGCGGTTCCTTCCAGAGTATTTCCCACCCCGACCAGCTGGGAGCGGTATGCGTAGTCCGCTTTATTTCCTCCGCCGATGGCAAGGACAGCGCCGCCGGAATCATTTTTCCGTATATCCTCCCTGAGTTTTTCTGCCAATTCCTTGGGACTGTTGATCCCCAAAAACGACATGGGATTTGCTATATTGTCCACTGAATTGGTCACTTCATTGCCCGCGCCGAAAACCAAGGTACCGTTTGCGTTATGGGTCCGATTGGCAGTCCCTACGACCGCATTGGCGATTCCCGATACACTGCTGCCCGCCGTTTTTGATTCAATGCTGTTAAAGGATCCGTTGATGACCGCTCCGAAATTCTGGGCGGCAGATCCCTGGTTCGTATCTCCGTCATACGCATTCGTCATGATGGAATAGGCGCCGGTCGTCGTCGCAAACGCACCGGCAGAATAACTGTTCAGTCCGACGGTGGTCGCGCCTACTAAAACGGACAGTTTGCGCTTTTCTTTATCCGTATTGGAATTTACTGTGGTATCTCCCAAGTCGCCGACATACTTATGGTCGCCGATCATTATGCCGCTGCGGGTATAAGTATTCTGTCCGATAGCAATCCCTGCCGGCAGTAAATGGTCTGTACGGGAAGGATCCGTCGGGTTCATTCCGAAACGGAATATTTTGTCCTGCGTTCCCCACATGTTTTCTACAAAAGCATTCTTGCCGATGGCAATACTGCCTTCCTGCATAACATAATCATCAATCTGGGCGTGATCACCTATCGCAATGGCACCGTTTTTCGTACTGTTATTTTTTAAATTAATATCATTCCCGATTTTAATATTCTGGTTGCCCGGTTCTACAAACGTATTGACCCCGTCAAGCGCCGCAGATACAGGGCTTACAGAAATCCCTGTCAATAAAAAAGCCGCCAAAACTGCTGCCAGCGCGTTTTTAGAGACTCTTACCCCCCACTTTTTCTCGCTGTGCCCGCAATTTCTGAAACGACGACATAACTGTTCTTCACTCGACTCCAAATGACTTTGTAGATGTGATTCATGTTTTCCTCCCATAAAAAACAATATAATTTAGAAACGCAATAAAAAGAAGCACCATCCCCATGCTGCTGATACTGCCTTCACACCACCTCTCCCCATAACACTTCATTTGCCTGAAAAGCCGGGTACAGAATCCGTAAACAGGAAATTTCCTGCCGGGTTTCCCCGCTTTCCTTTCAACACTTATTTTATTAAACAACCTCTGTTCTCATTATAACAAAACATTTATCTTATTTCTATATAATATATACTGTTTTACGAATACCTTTATTCACACTGCTTTCTCATCCACGGCAGAAAATCCTTTGCTGATGTTTCGTATGACACCTAATGGAAATC
>OHDS01000862.1_pt1 | contig 13845 bp, 9 predicted proteins | sample 1567031 | NCBI WGS metagenome assembly OHDS01 (sample SAMEA3879503, study PRJEB24766) | human gut metagenome | biome: human-associated habitat; feature: feces | place: USA | collected 1985/1987
TTTTTATGACCATATAGATGACGACCATCGTCTGACAGATAATGACAGAGATCATTTCCTGCAGGTATTGTTTCATGCGTACCAGAACGGTGATATCAGTGCACTGCTGTTGGAATTATGCGGCAGAAGTATGTTTGACCTGTTAAGGGAGGCTTATCTGATCCCGAAGAAATTCCACGGAAAAGCAGGAGAGAACCCGGTGCTCCTTACAGATGCAGCCGGAGAACTTCTTCCCGGGGAAAAGGTTTCAGCCAGAGAATATGCAAAATTCAAGGAAACATATGAACATCATGAATGTGCCCCCAGATCTGCGCTGTATCTTGCAGATGGTTATGATCTTGTCCGTACCTATACAGAAGGTCTGAACATTACAGAAGAAAAAGATAACCGTAAACGTGGTGTCCTGGCTCTTTATGCACTTCCCGACACCTGTAAACTGGGTCTGACAGAAGCACAGGCATATGCCGTTGTATGGGATGCTTTCCAGAAGATTCAGGAAGAAGCCCCAAGAGCCATGGTATACTACGGACAGGAAACAGGTCTGAAGAAAGAGAATCCGGATAAACCCTATGATGAAATTGGAATTCTTCTTCCTATCCATGAATTTGAGAAAAAAATGCTGCAGCATTTAGACGAGATTGACGGAATCGTACTGGCATGCAGAGAGAAAATGATGGAGAAAGCAGGAAATGACAGTCTGCAGCTTTAACAAATCAAGCAAGTAGCAAAGCGGATGATTTTATCCTCTTAACTTCTACTTTTCGACATCAAGTGTATCTACACGTTTTCCCTGGACAACATAACGGGTTGCCTCGTTTCCTGTACAGGTAGACAGAGTAATGATCTTGTCCTTTATGTTCATTCCTTCTGCATCTGTCTGAATCTCGGAATATCCTCTGATCTTTTCCAGATATTTTTCAAATTTTTTCTGGTTGTAATCCGCATCATCTTCTTTTTTGATCACGTCCTCATAGCGATAGAATTCAAAAGAATTAATCTTATACAATTGTCCGTTTGAATCCAGTCCATGACTCTTTAATGCTGTCTTATTCAGTTGTTCAACCTGTGTATAAATTCCATAATCCTCAAATTTTCCATCTGATTCTTCTGTATTATCCTTTACATACAAATGCACAAACTGTGTACGTAAACCAACCATCTGAGGAATTCCCCTAATCAGATCATATGCCAGCTTATTTCGAAAGCGCATTCCTTCTGTCATATGTTTATTCAGGTTAATGGTTCTCTGTCCTCTCCACGTTCCTTTATTCTTTTTTAACTCAATTTTATAATTTTTTTGTGCATTCTGGCTGGATGTCTGGCCTCTGATCTGAACAGTTGCATTAGGCACGCTTTCTCCATATCCGACTTCCCCTTCTATCGGTCCATTCTCATCTCCCACCTGTAAAAGTCCTGCCACCTGATATCTCTCCACTCCCATATCTTCGTAGTCATAAACAGAATAGCTGTTGATTTCCTTCCATGTATGATATGTATTTTCGGATGAATTTCCCTTAGATACAGTAAGATACATGGTAACAACACTGGTATCATCAGCATTTTCATACAAAGAATCCTTATCTCTTAAATGCATCTCATTGATTTCTTCTTTCTCTGCTTTTTCTGTCTTTACCTGTTCTGTTTCGTTATCTTCCTGTACTGCCTGATCCTGCGAAGAGTTTCCCGCTTTTTCCAGAGTGCAGCCTCCACAGAGAGAAAGGCTGACTAATACTGCACTTATCAGATTTATTTTTTTAATTCCTGTCAACGTTCGTTCTCCTTTCCAGTTTCTCATCCATAAAACATCCGATTCTGGTAAATACCCCCGATTTGTCTTCTGCTACCACCGGCTGTATGCTGAGAATATAATATGGCAGACGTCTGGTATAACGTTCCAGACGGATCATAACTATAAAATAAAACAGTACACATCCTGCCAGAAACCCAAAGCCATAATATACCTGCGGACAAAACAATGAAATTACAGTAAACACAGAAGTTCCCACGGCAAAAATTACAGAAGCAGCCAACGCTCCCCTGTAATCTGTAAAATATAAAAGAAGCAGAAGCATCGTATTTGCAACTGCATAAATGCCGTACCCAACACAAAGTGTCCGGAAATATCCATACATCAGATCATTAAATCCCAAAGGAAGGTACTTCAAAAGACTCTCACCCACTGAAATCGCCAGTGCAGTAGTCAGTAACTGCTTCAAAGCGGTATATTTCAATTCTCTGTTCAGTACATCCAGCATTTCTGTACCAGCCTGCATAATATCCTTAATGGTTCCCCCATCATTAAATAAACTGTAATAGTTCCTGTATTTCGGATAAAAATTAACTTCTACAGAAACCACAAAATTTACAGTGGTAATCAGAATTGTCAGAAATGCAATCAATGCCGGTACGTCATGAGACGGTGCCCCATAAAAAAGCCCTTTTACCTGTTTCCCCAGCGGTCCGGCCCACATGATCACAAGATGGGCAAACAGCCCGATATTAATGCAGAGTCCTGTAAATGCCAGAGGCAGAAACTCATCTGCCCATCTTAAAAATAAGAATGCACTGATATCACTTTGCGGAAAATACTCATACAGCAAAACAACATCCCATAAAAGCATGATCCCATATCCAATGCATACCGCAGCCATCAATGCCTCCACATGAGAAATTCCCAGAAACAGCAATAAGGCTCCCGAGAGAAAAGTAACAGCGATTGCAGCAAGAAAGGATAACATAATTCCTCTGTAATCTTTAATTGCAGTAAGATAACTCATTGCATTCCATGTAACGATCAGTTCTCCAAACAGCCCAAAACATAAAAACTTATCTATAAGCCCAACTCCGGAAAATATCAGAAAAATCCCATATAGAATTCCTCCTGCAATGAGCATTAAGCCTGTCGAACCCCAGAAAGATGACAGAACAGCCTCATTTTTTTCTTCATAAAGCATATCTGCAATAAATCTTGTTACTACCATTGATAAGAAACTGGTTACCGTCAATGATGCAAGAAGTGTATATGTGATCATGCAGACCAGTAATTCTCTGCTCTGTTTCGAAGCGCCTGTCCTGTCACACAAAAACATAACCCCCAGCAGAAGTACGATACCAAGCAGCATGGGACCGGTACAGATAATCCCTGCATATCCATAGGCGCGGAAAGAAGCAAACAGCCCTCTTCTGCTGAACAGTTTTTTGAGTTCAAATCCAATCCCTGCCATATGCTTCCTCTACCTCCCTGTAAAGTTTTCTGTATTCACTGATCATGCGCTCATGCCTGTAATATGCCTTAGTTCTTGCCTGTCCGCTTTTTCCCATCCTGATCCGCCTTCTCCTGGATTCACACATTTTTTCCATAGCGGCAGCAAGTCCATCCCTGTACATGGGCGGAACACAATAACCGGCACATCCAAAATTATCTCCTTCTTTTCCATTCAGAAGTTCCCGGCAGCACCCTACATCAGTCGTTACACATGGGCGTCTGGCTGCAAATGACTCCAGCACTGATAAGGGTTGTCCTTCTGATATACTGGTAAGGATCGTAAAATCCAGTTTTCTCATATACTGTACAATATCTACCCTTCCGGTAAAGACAAGGTTCCTGATATCCAGCTGCTTCACCAGAGCATAACACTCATCTGCATATTCCTCGTCATCTACCCCTCCCAGAATATGAAGTCTCACATTCTCCATTCTGGATGAAAGTTCATAAAATGCATATATCATAGTCTTTATATCTTTAATGGGTGCGAGACGGACTACCGCACCTATGTCTACCCATCCATCTTCCTCTTTCAAAGGAATCTGTGACAACCTGTCATAATTAATACCATTTTCAATTACTCTGCATTTCTCTGCATCACAGCCAATCTGTATTTGCGTAAGCATCGCATTCGTAAATAAACTGGTTACCCGAAAAGCCCTTTTATAAATTGCTTCTGATAACATATAAAAGAAAGAAATCCACTGTTTTTTAAATGATGGGATTACCCATTTTGCCCTGATGATCTCTTCCTCTCTTTCTCTTGTGTATATCCCATGCTCTGTAAGTAATACCGGTCTCCTGTAAACATATCCTCCAAGGCAGGCAAGAAGTCCCCCATATCCTGTTGAAATGGCATGATAGGTATCTGCCAGAGGAACCTCTGAACCCAGAAGATATAAAACCGGAAGCAGCATGGAACGCATTGTATGAAACGCATCCGCAAATGCAATATACGGATATTTTTCCAGACAGCTCTCTGTTAATATATTTAAAAACTGCTCACTTTTCAGAAATGACATCGGATTCATTTTCCGGTCGTGATATAAATGAAACAATACTTCCCAGTCAGGATGACTGCATTCCATCAATTCTCTTAGACTCTTTGTTTCTTCTTCCGAAAAACGATTGATTCTGTGCAGCTGTCCTTTTTGATTTCCATGTTCCTTCAGTTTTAATGCATCATCCAGAAATACCTCATGGACTTCCACCACATTATCCGGCAGTTCATAGACAAATTTTCCACGGTCACATGCATGTGCTCCTATCACCCACAGTACAAACTCATGCTCTTTCATAACAGTGATATACTGATGCATCCATGTAGAAACTCCACCATGTACATACGGATAACAGCCTTCTAAAACCAGACAGATTCTCAATTCTCTCACCTTATTTCTATTTTCACTGATTTCTCTTTTGCCCGAAGCAGATAGAGATTTCCGGTAATATGCGTCAGTTCTCCACCTTCTATATTACCCGGAGTCCCTTCATTCATTCTTATCATAATATAAGCTTCATCATAAAAATTATCTAATTTAAGATTAAGTTCCTGATCTGATATATCCTTATCGATCACCAGCGCCCCATACCGCTGTATTGCGCCTGATAGTTCGGAAGCAGTAAGATTTCTCAGACATGGAGCTGAAGTATACAGCCAGTCCATATATTCATCCAGCCGTTTTTTCAGTTTCTTCCATCCCAGTCTGGCACCTCTGTCTTCGTCCAGCAGATCATCCGGATGCATAAAATGTGTATTGACAAAATGCATATTCAGTTCAGATATAGCCGCAAGTTCCATATAATCATCAATCACAGCACCTGAAATAATACGGGGTTGTTCCACAATTCCATCTTCTGCAACTTCAAACTCCTGTGTATATGCCATATCTCCGACAAAATAATTACTTGCAATTGTACGTATCTCCGGAAATTCTTTTACGATCATTTCCCGCCCTTCATCTGACAGCACATTAGACGGCGGTACATAAACAGACAACTCTGTCCCCGGAAACATCTCTTTTCCAAACCGTATCAGCTCTGTCATGGCTTTTTTCATTGCATCATAACTTTCCCATGTTTTATATGGAAGGATATTTGCATAATCCACATTTGACAGGCTCAATGGCTGATGATTATATCCATGATATCCCAGTTCTCCTCCCTGATGAAGCAGCATATTCCCAAAATACTGAAATCTCTGCACATCTTCCTGTTCCACAACATCTCCGGACACATCATCCTCATAATTATCAATAATAACACCTGTATATTTCACGCCGTGTTCCTCTGCCATATCCAGCATATCCGGCCACCAGATATTTGTATAAAACTCTTTGATGCTGAGACCATAATCACGTTTGATATATGTTCCGTCTCCACTCGGCACAGGAGATGGAAAATCATCCAGATAAAATACAGATCCATTAAGCACTGGATAGACCATCACATCTGTCAGCAGGCTATAGGATGCCGCAAAGAATCCTCTTGTGGCTTTTTCACATAATCCAAAATTGTCAACTACAAATTTACCTTTTCCATAACTGTTTTCCCAGATAAGCGGAACCTTCTTTTCATCATCTGCCCATGCATAAACCTTCGCTGTTTCTCCAACACTTACTTCCCATGCTGAATCATATGCGTCCGGAATCTGGTAAGATCTTCCCCCTCCAATCATGAAATCATCATCAATATAGATTTTATCTACCAGAACATTTCCATAATCAGAGTCTGTAATTCCCAATTTCTGCTCAATGATCGAAACATATGTATCCTTCTGAAGTGTTAACGCAAAAAGAACACTACCTCCACTTTCTACCCAGTTTCCAATCTTTATAACTGTATCCTTTAACGGATTCAGATCCGACATCAGTACTACTATTGTTTCATAACCTGAAAAATCAGGAACTTCATTTTTTCTGACATCTATCATATCCGCTCCTGTTTTCATATCCATGAAAATTCTTTCAAATTGTTCCCATGCTTCCACACTGTCTGCCTGACTGCTGTCCATCAGCACCAGACAACTGCTCTCAATATTTTTGACTGCCTGTGTTTCAGTTACAACCGTATCCCTGTCCAGATATGCATTCTTCTTAACATCTGCCTGATACTGAATTCCTGAACGCTCTGTCCAAAGCACCACACTGATTGCCAGAAAAACTCCCAGAATAACAGTCAGACCCTTAAATCGAAAAGACTGTAAATATTTTATCATTCCTGCCAAAAAGCCAATGCCTCCTTTCCTTTCGCCGACAGGTAAATATGTTCCTGCTGAATCTGCTCTAATGTTTCCTTTAATTCTTTTCCCTGTTTCAGTTCTACGTAATATCTGATCCTGAGTATCCAGTATTCTTCATTTCTGTGCCACTTCTTATCCATCCTTTCCAGACTTTCAAGCACCTGTTCATACTCCTTCATCTGCATTTGATTCTCAGCCAGACATACATATGTATGAAGATCCTCTTTAAATTTCAGTTTTTTCTTCAGAAGTTTTATATATTGATTTCTTTGCACCAGTTCCATCTGTCCTTCCAGAAGTCCCTGAGATAAATACTCCTGAAGAAAATCACAGTACTCTGAAATAAGCTGTTGATTTTCCGGTTCTTTTGCATATCTGTATTCTATCTTCTGCAGTCTGCTTTCATATTCCTTAGACAGCTCTACCATTCCTGTGATCGCATAATGCACAACCTCTACATCGTCATTCATCCTTGCCTGTTTAAGCATATCGATGTAATTCTCCGGATCATCATTCAATATGTTCATAATCAGATCACGCCTCATATCGGCCTCATCAATAAGAAGCACTTCCTCCAGTGGCACAATATTTCTGTCACTTTCTTCTTTCGGTGCTATAATGCTTCTGTAAATTTCTTCATTGATCTTCATTTTTTCTATTCCGATTTCACGCTTTTTATCCTGGTGAAAAAATATCTGGAAATGCAGAAGCAATACACAGATCATACCCCATACCGGTACAAAGATCACAGGTAATATGAGATACCTCTTCACCTTCAGTAAATGGGAGTTTATTCCTGTCCATACTAAAACACAACAGATAATATGGAATATAATAAAAACAACCCCTGTTATATTCTGTATCATTCTTCAGCTACCCTGCTTTCGTTACGGGTGTCAATCACTCTGCAATGAAGTCCGTTCTTTTCGAGCCTTTCAATTACTATCGGTAACATGGCATCATCCACCTGTGACAGTATCAGATAGAGTTGTCCATCCTCCGATATTCCCAGTATGTCATTCTCTCGGATTTTATTTTTTAATATCCTGTCTGTTTCCTCCAGTGTCATTTCCGGATTTTCAATCTGCAGCAGAGCATATGATCCTATTTTCTGTTCTTTTATGGAATGAAATAACTTCAGCCTTTCCATAAAATACTCTGTTTTTAATATATGAGTTCCTTCCACATATTCCCTGTCTCTGACTGCTTCCTGATATTCCAGTGCACGCAGCAGAGAGACTTCTACCAGACCACATAAAATTTTGATAAGATTCAGATAATACAATGTCATCTGATTACTGGCTGCATCCTGAATAAATACCAGCATTACAAGTTCTCCATTTCTCTTTATCCCTGCAATATATGCCGGATATCCGGCAAGCAGTTCCCTGTTCCTCCAGACCTCACCCTTTTCCAGCGTTTCTATCGCATTCTGATACTCTTCAACCCTTATAGAATTTGGCATTTTTCTGCGAATTTCAGGTGATGACATTTCCATCCTTCCAAAACGTTTCCATGAATCCAGTGAATAAAGTACAATTGTATGATTTTCCAGAATATCTTCCATTACCCTTATGGTTTCCATAAACAGTTTCTGTGGCTGTATCACATCCAGCTTTCTTGTTATATCAAAAATTTTTCCAAAGCTGTCCCTGCTTCCGAGAATCTGCTTCTTATATTGTCTTTTATCCTGAAGCGTCTCCTGATACATTTCCTGCATAAAGAAAAATTTTTCCTTGATCAGTCTGTTTTCTTTTGTTACAAATTCTATATCCTCTTTATTCTTCAGCCTTATATAACCACAGACAGCACCTGCGGCAAAATAAAAAATAAATGGAATCCAGTTAGAAGCCTCATAAAACAAAGTATATATGTTTACATTCTCCTGCCTGTATGCTGCAATCAAAGAACAGGTTTCCAACACAGCTGCTGATATTCCATAATTAATTCCATAAAGACTTCCCATGAATACAATAAATACAAGTCTCAGGTCAATCATTTTAAACTGGGCATAAGTTCCTGTATATCTGTTTAAAAATTCAAATAAAATAAATCCTGAAAGCAATTCCAGAATATGAACCAGCAAAGTATTTTTCGATATCCAATTCCTGATATTTGCAAAATGTCCGGAATCTGAATCTGATAATTTTTTATACTCCTGATACATCCCGGGAATATCTTCAAAAACAGATATCTTTGGAAACCACCCATATTCATATCTTATGATCTGATCATCCGGCTGTACCTTATAAATCTGGCCGCTGTTCTGGTAGCTTACATCCAGCCTACCGGGAATTGTTTTTCTGATTTCTTTTTCCAGATCACTGAAACTCTGCCCGAAACAATCCGGAACATTCAGACAGTATTCTTTTCCCCAATTATCATATACTTTATAAAGCAGTTCTGCCAGATCATCCATACACAGGAAATAAATATTTTGTTCCGGCGATTCCTCAAAAACAATTTTTCCGCTTTGTTCTGCCTCTGTAAACAGCTTATAAAAAAAATCCTGTGTGTATACCGCTGAATATAAATGAGGAATTCTCAGAATCTTGGTGTTTATCTGATACATATTTCCATATTCCATAACTACATTTTCTGCTGCGGATACCAGAAGTGTTTTTCCACTTGTAATATTATAAATGCTCTCCTGGCCGGTCAGATACAACATCTTTATTTCCTTATTCTTTTTGCATAACTGAAGTATCTGTCTCAGTTGTTCCAGTTCTCCAGTCATCCTTCCATGCATGGTCAGATAATTTGAAAAATAAACAATTCTTTCAAACTCATATGTTTCGAAAATCTCTTTCAGTTCTTTCTCATCTTTTATGAACGAACGAGATAATATATTCTTTTTTCGATTTGATTTCAGCATCTCATTTCCCAGTACAACTACATCACATTCAGGAAATGATTCTTCTATAAAAGTTTCTGTTACATATCCTGTATTTCCTGCCAACAATACTTCCATATTTATTCACCTCAATAAAGTGAAGTATAACAAAGTTATTTTTTCTTTTCAATATCAGCATCTTTACAGAAAATAGCTTTTTTCTCAACAACTGTTGTCTTGTTCCTGCTGCTGTTCTATGCTAAAATATTTCCAGTATAAAATCATAAACCACAGACAGATCAGTACCCTGACATTTCCGGTACTGATCATATCTGATCATATTATACAAACTGTCAGGAAAGAGGCGATTACATTGAACATTGAAGATTCCTGTATTTCCTGCATTGACACAGACTGGTCCTACCAGCTTGCCAGACGCATGGAAAAAGAGAAAACAAACCCTGTTCTGGGCTATCGTACTGCAGGTTCCGCTGCAGAAACAGCTACAGGAGATATGTTATACAGGGAAATGAAAGCTATCGGACTTACCGATGTAACCAGAGATACATTCTCACTGGACGGATGGGAATTCGAGAAGGCAGTCCTGAAATTTACAGATGATGACGGGCAGGAACACACCTTTCAGATGGGCGGATATCAGACAAATTTCGAGACAGACGGATTTGAAGATTACGAACTCGTTTATCTGGGAAAAGGAACTGCTGCAGATTATGAAGGCATAAACGTAAAAGGAAAGCTGGTTATGGTTGAGATCAACCAGCGAGACGAATGGTGGATCAGCTTCCCTGTTTATCAGGCTTATCTGCGCGGCGCTGCTGCCCTGATCGCAGTTCAGGCAAACGGCTACGGAGAAATCGCAGAGTCTGCGCTGAATGCACAGGATATCGCAGGTCCTGATTTCGCACCTGCATTCTCCCTGTCTCAGGCAGATGCACGTATCCTGAAGCGTTCTCTCCGAAATAAAATTTTCGCCTGCGAAGGCAACACCACTGATTCAGAAGATACCCATAACACTCTGGAACAGGATGCTGCTTTATTACGCAGATCCTCATTAAAAGTATCACTGGATGCCCGTTCCAGAGTCATTCCGGACACAACAGCAGGCAATATCACAGGTAAAATACAGGGTACTGAGACAGACTCTATGATCCTGCTGTCTGCACACTATGATTCCTATTTCGATGGATTCCAGGACGATAATGCGGCAGTCGCCATGATGCTCGGCATTGCCCGTTCACTGGTAAAGGGCGGCTATAAGCCTGCCCACACTCTCGTTTTCTGTGCAATGGCTGCCGAGGAATGGGGAATCATTGATTCCAAATACGACTGGTCTACAGGAGCCTACAATCAGGTATTCCGCGTACATCCTGACTGGCAGGGTAAAGTGATCGCAGACCTGAACTTTGAACTTCCTGCACACGCACACAATAGACAGGATGCCATCCGCTGTACCTATGAATATGCAGATTTCATCAGACAGTTTACAGACAGCCTGACTGTCCCGAAGGAAGCATATCCTGACGGGATCACGGTTCTCTCTCCCATCGAGACATGGTCTGATGATTTCTCCATGGCAATCGCAGGTATCCCATCCACAGTCAATGATTTCAGCGCCGGGCCCTTCATGCAGAATTATTATCATTCCCAATATGATAATCAGGATGTTTACCAGGAAGCTGTCTATCAGTTTCATCATGAATGCTATCTGAAACTGATCATGGCCATTGACAGACTTGTCCTGCCACCGATGAATTTCAGCAATACCATGAACGCGGTCGCAGAAAGTATCCACGAAAATGCACTCTCATTTGCTGATCCTGAGCAGAATGTCCTGCTCAGAAACCTGCAGACAATTACCGCTTCTGCCGAAAATATTTATGACAAAATCTGCCAGATTAATGCGGAATATGCCACACTTTCAGACTCCGACGCCCGCATTGCTTTCCGCCACAAATGGGAATATGCCGGACTGGAGCTGCTGAAAACTTTCCGCAAGGCACAAGACTATCTGGTACGTCTCAACTGGCAGGATGAAGTAATTTTTCCACAGGAAGCTGCCTCCAAAAATATCCGACAGCTGGAAAAAGCCAGCCGGGCTTTATCCGAGGGAAATATTACAGATGCATTGAAGGCCCTCTATCGAGTAGACAATAATATGTACGCATTTCTCTTCGATGAAGAAGTTTACTATCACTTCACCGAATACATTCTTCACCAGCCAAAAGACCGCCTGATGTGGGGTGCCGGACGTATCATGCATCACGAAAATCTCTACGGGATCGTGCAGAAACTGAAGCAGCGCATGGAAGAAGAAACACCGGAACTCGACAGTGAGATCCGTCGTCTGGAAGCTGCCCTGCGCAGACAGAAGGCTTATTATAAGGACGATATCCGCTACTTAAACACCTCCGTTAATAAGCTGTCTGCGATGTTGGATAACATCTATAATAATCTACTGTCTTTTTAAAAAACATTACCACTCCCGGGAACAGCAATGTTCCCGGCAATAAATAAGGAGATTACTACATACCATGGAAAGTGATAATTTGTACAGAGTACAGGAAGAAGATTTACCACGATTACAGAAACTGTTAACAGTCTGTTTCGCACAGGATCCGCTGTATCATACCCTGATTCCTGATGATGACACCAGAGAAAGACTTCTGCCGGAGCTCTTTTCCTGCGATCTGACAGAGTTCTTTCAGACATGCGAAATTTATTCTGACAGCAGCGAACTGAACAGTATCCTGGTTGTTTCTGACGAAAGCGAACCTTACAATTTTCTGCACTACTGTCTCACAGAGGCCAGAGCTGCACTTACCACTGACGGATGGCTGATCAAAGAAGATCCAAGCCTGAAAACCTTCTGGAATTTCATTCAGGGCAAAGACTACCTGAACTCAAGCTGGACTGATCAGCTTCACCAGACAGAACGTCTCCATGTGATCTACCTTGCGGTAGACCCCGGACACCAGCATCATGGGCTGGCAGAACTTCTGATGGATGAGGTGATAAATTATGCCCAGAAACACAAGATGCTGATTTCTCTGGAAACCCATAATCCCAATAACGTTCCTATTTATGAACACTTCGGATTTAAAACATATGGGATAGTGGAAAAACCTCACTTTGGTCTGAAACAATATTGCATGATCCGAGAGGCTACTGTATAATCTGTCCCTGCACTGCTCTCGCAATTATTAACATAAAGACTCCGTAATTGATAAATTAACCTATTTTTCACTTACATTTTTGTCTATTTCTACGTCTAGTAATATTTATACTTTTATATTAAAATAGCATACAGATGTTGGATAAAACTTTTCCACATCTGTTTGTTTATAGTACCATGTGTACTTTTCCGCTACTATTCTTAATTACTGTTAACTGTTCGGAGACTTTCCATTCAACGGACTGCTGAACATCCACGATTACCAGAAACAAAAGTATTTACCTGGAAATAAAAATTTTAATAACCCCAGAGTACACATCACCACACTGATAAGGAGGACTTATAATAATGGTACGAAATGCAATGAGCGCAACAGAATTTTATATTTTACAATATTTATGGACCAGAGAAACACCTGCAACTTTTTCTGAGATTATGGTTCACTTTAATGAGGAAGAAAAGAAAGCATGGAAGAAACAGACAGTAAACACATTTCTTTCCCGTCTGGCACAGAAGGGCTTTTTGAATATTGACAAGAGCGGAAAAAGAGCTATCTATATTCCATCTGTCACCTCAAAGAAATTCTATGAAAATTATGCCCAGGAGATTGTAAAGGATTCTTACAACGGAGCCATCAAAGATTTCATCGCTGCATTTACAGCAGGAAATAAATTAAGCGCAGCTGAGAAAGCTGAATTATTATCTTATATCCAGACACTTTAATCAGAAATGCTCAATAAAAAGGCTGTCATTAACAACAGCCTTTTTTATTTACAGAATTACTATAAATACCGAATCAGAGAAATTACTCAGACTCTTCTATATTTTCCAACGTAAGCTTATGATATGGCGTGCGCACATATTTTCCGTCGATCAACGGAATATCACTCTTATCTCCATCCGTTGCGATTACAAATGCAAGATTCAGCATTTCACGCGCCTGCCCCTCTTTATCATTATAAACCGTTCCAAGCATTTCCTCATTCTTTACAGCCTCAATCCCCTCATCTGTACGGTTGACCAGATTGACACACACCACATCACATCCTTTATCGATCAGGTTTTTCACCTGTTCATTCTGCGTCAGCTGACTCTGTGATGCATCCAGAATTTCCAGATTGATTGCCACACCGCTGGATTCCTCTTGCCAATGATTTTTTCAGGTTATATTTTTTCTATTGTGATTTTTTCATATTACTTCCTATTACATAATGTTCGGATCAAAAGGTATTTTTCCCCTAACTTGATACCCACGAATTACTCCACACTTTGCAGCTCCCGCAATTTTATTATATGTTTATATATACAGCATA